>Ga0137308_100056_pt1 | contig 187400 bp, 144 predicted proteins | sample Inofrocosms_June_FD_97181 | JGI IMG/M metagenome (GOLD analysis project Ga0137308, IMG submission 97181) | Mouse cecal microbial communities from Vienna, Austria - N-Acetylneuraminic and N-Acetylglucosamine D2O microcosms_June | ecosystem: Host-associated > Mammals > Digestive system > Large... | reverse complement strand
GGAGTATCGGTGAAAATTTAGAAAAGGCTGCAGTTATTCTTGATTCTTTTGATGCAAACAAAGAGTATACAGATATCAATCAGGTAATAGAACTTTACAATATTCATGAATTAATTACCAGTGGTGTCTGCCTAAAAAAATGGGATGAAGATAGTATTGCTCATTATAAACAAATAAGCAATTCGACTATGAGGGTTGTAGGAAAATTTTTTGGCAAAATTAATGATGGCAACTTTTCTCAACTTAGTCAGTCTGTCTGTATTAATTATATTGAAGACTATTGGAAGTTGTTTGTTAAGTTCAAAACATTCACAAAGGTATCAGGTCAGACATTTTTTGCTTATCTTAATAATCCGGAAACAACACTTTGGGTATTGTTACAGCAAGGTGAGTTGGTAAAATACTATGGTAAGGAGTTGGCAGAAATACTGCGTGTTTCAGAACAGGCACCTCGACTAATTATTAGTAAGTTTTTGGAGGCAGGAAACGAGAAGTGTCAATATCATTTTCCCAAAGAATTATCTCCATCAGAATTTGAGGATATTTTTCAAAAATATATCAATTCAGAGACAGCAAATTATAATTATCTTCGACTACTTGCCAATGCCCAAAGTTCTAAGGAATGTCCGATTAGTGATAAGTTAAGATTATCTGCTAAAAGAGCATGTGATTCTTATTGGGAGAATCGTCCTAATACAGGTATTCAGATAGAAAGTGGTATTGGAGTGGAATTTATAGATGCACCAGAAATAAAAAGTGCAAGAAAAGAAGAGAAGAATACTGTTTTGATTACTTATGATATCAAGTGGTTGTTAGAAAATTTAGATTATCCCACAATATTAAATAACTTTCTGTATGTTTTTGAATACTTTGATTTTTGTTGGAGAAGCAGGCTGGTTTCAGTAAAATCACGATTAGGAATTTTTGAAAGAACGCTTTTTATAAGAGGAATAAAAGATTATATCACGGGAGAAAACTTTAACGCTGTGGAGAATCTTACAACACTACAAATGAGAGGTTACTATGATATATTGAAAAAGAATGGAGTACGTCTAGAAGATGTTTGAAATGGTTTTTTGAAGAATATCTTTCGGAGGAATTTTGTGCTAATGGTTTTCGGTTTAATCCTCCGTCAGAAGGAACGACTCTAGTTGAAAAATGCCGGACCATAGCATCTGAAATGGACGGAGCACTCAAGCAGTTCCGAATGTATGTGCAAGATGGAGAAATAGATCAGGAACTATTTGAAATGTCTTCAGAGCATGTTATATTTTCTAATTTATCAGGATTTGTACAAGAAAAATATGCTTATGGAAATAGTGATAATATTGAAAATGAGCAATTTTTATTATTTTCCGATCAGAGTCATTTATATTATATAGAGAAAACAAAAAGTAAATATACTTGCTTTTTTGATTTGTTGGTTAAAGAAAATGTGAAGTTTTCTGATTTTCGGGAACATCAGCATAAAAATCTCCAATGGCTCATTGATCAAGGTATTGTAATAGAGAATTCAGATGGATGTTTAAAAATTAATGATTCTAAAGTATATGTCTTAAAGGATTTGTATGAACATGATGTAATCTGTCCTCTGTATTATGATGATGAACTAAGAAGTATAGTCGATGAATGGTGCAGAAGTGATGATTTAAGATTGACAAACACCCTTTTTTCTGAACCAGAACAAAATTATCTTAATTATAAATTAAACAAAGCCTCATATAGTAATGGACTTGATTTGCGAAATAAATATGCACATAGCACTTATCCAGAAGATGAAAATACACAATTTGTAGATTATATAAGTCTGCTAAAGATAATGATTCTTATTATTACAAAGATAAATGAGGAATTTTGCTTGCGAGAACAATTTACTGGAATACATGATGAAAATAAGAACAAATAAAGCAAAATATATGTACATAGAGCCGGCAGATAAAAACTTTTGTTGGTTCTTTTGGTTGTTAAAACCCTTAAGTTATAACATATAAACTTTTTATGGCTTCTGTTTTTAGTTTGAAATTCAATAATAGGATTAAAAGCTGAAGAAAACCGTAGCAATATGTTCTATGGGCATGATTTAACATTCGGTATAAGTATTTGCGAAAGATAGTAGTCAGCAGTAAAATAATAACAGGAAAGAGGAACACAAAACACATTTGTGTATTGCGATAAAGCCAGTGTTTACAAGGGATTGCAAGGATAGGCTCCATTTTAATTCCCAGTATGGTGGTACAGGGAACCGTCCATTATCGACACCTTTATGGAAGCGTATGATTTCAGAGGAAAGAAGGTGATTCCGTTTGCTACATCCGGTGGAAGCCCAATTGGGGATTCCGGGAAAAATATGCAGGCTTTGGCGCCGGGTGCAAAAGTATTGACTGGAAAAAGATTTGAGGCAGATGTATCTGCAAAAGCGCTTGGCGGTTGGGCGTCGGAGTGGATATAAGAGCAAGGGCGGTAAGATTAGGAACAGTTATAATGTTTATGCACCAATAAAAAAGTAATTAGGTTGACAAAAACAGGTATCTTTGCAGACGCCCGTTTTTAATTCATAGAAGCCTTATACTCTTGCCCCCAATTCTTTAATGCGTCGAGAATGGGTTTCAAGCTATAGCCGAGATCCGTCAGGGAATATTCTACTTTTGGTGGAACCTCTGCATATACCTTGCGATTGACAAGGCCGTGTTCCTCCATGTCGCGAAGCTGCGCCGTCAATACTTTCTGAGATACGCTGCCAATAGACCTTTTCAGTTCTCCAAAGCGTTTGGTGCCAGGAAGAAATCGCGCAGTATCAATACTTTTCACTTATTCCCGATAAGACTGAGCGTTGTTTCTACAGGGCAAGCCGGCAATTCTTTTGCGGTAGTCTGTGTCTTCATTTTCTAATACCTCCACGCAATAGTTTCCGTTTGAAACTTATAAATTATTTTTACTGTAATGCTCAAATAGTGTCAAGAGATTGGTTTCCTCTTGGTGCCTGTGACACAATATTGTTGGCAATAGCAAAACCAATTATAAGGAGGAAATGAAAATGACAAATACACAGAAGGCGCTTGCACTGATTAATACGTTTACAAATGGCGATACAAAACAGGCAGAGAATTTGCTGGCAGCAAATTATATTCAACATAATCTGGCATACGGTACAGGGCGTGAAGCTTTTGTTGGCTCTGTAGATTATCTTGCATCTGCACCAGTCAAAACAACTGTAAAAAATGTCCGTGCATTTGCTGCGACGGTTCATCAGGTGCTTGCCCAGGGTAACTTTGTATTGGCTGTCAGTGAAGGAACATTCGGCGGCGTACCTACCGCATATTATGATTTATGGCGTGTGGAGAACGGTAAAATTGCGGAGCATTGGGATGTGATGGAGACAATAGCCGACAAATCAACGTGGCAAAATCAGAACGGGAAGTTCTGAGAAACTATGCAAGAGTTTCGTATTTGTGAGTGCGGGGCTCTTGCAAGACTGTAGTGATAGAAGTGAAGATATTTCAGAGATGGATAGCAGCAAAATAGAGGTGATATTCATTGGTTTTAAGGAAAAAAATTGTCGCATCTGCAAACGATTATTTGGAGCAGATAAGTAAATTGAAATATGAAATAGAAACGGCGGACGCAATCGTCATCGGCGCAGGTGCAGGTATGTCAACAGCCGCTGGTTTTACCTATGATGGAGAACGGTTCTATAAATATTTTGCAGATTTTAATCGCAAGTATGGTATTACGGATATGTATTCCGGGGGATTTTATCCTTATGATTCACTGGAAGAATATTGGGCATGGTGGTCAAGGCATATTTTGGTAAACCGATATCAAAATGGCGTTGGAGGACCGTATCTTAAACTATTGGAAGTTATGAGGGACAAAAATTACTTTGTGCTGACTACGAATGTCGATCATCAATTTCAGCGGGCGGGATTTGATAAAAAACGCTTATTTTATACGCAGGGTGATTATGGGCTATTCCAATGTCAAAAAGCCTGCCATGATAAGACATACGACAATGAAGAAATTGTCCGTCAAATGGCGGATGAGCAAAAAGATATGAAAGTACCTGTGGAATTACTGCCGCTATGTCCGGTGTGCGGTTCCCCGATGACAATGAATCTGCGCAGCGACAACTTTTTTGTGCAGGATGAGGGGTGGTACGCCGCCGCAGAACGTTATCAGCAGTTTATCCTCCGTCATGAAAATCAGCATATATTGTTTTTAGAGTTAGGCGTAGGGGGAAACACCCCTGGGATCATCAAGTATCCTTTCTGGCGGATGACAGCGGAGAATCCCAAGGCGGTGTATGCCTGTATCAATTACGGGGAGTCTGTCTGCCAGAAGGAGATTGAGGAGCAGTCTATTTGTATTGATGGGGATATTGGGGTGGTATTAGAATTGTTTTAGTATATCGTGATGACCTATATCCATCAGGATGATCATTGTATTTCCCTCATAAAACCAGATAATGCGGATGTCCATGTTGACGCTGCATTCAAAGAGATCTGAGGTTCCCTGAATTCGTTTTGTGCGTAGCGACGGATGGGAAGGGTTCTGCGCCAGGAGTTCCAGTTTGTTTTTTAACTGTTTCTTTTCCTGGACGGTCAGACCCTTAAAATGCTTCTGGAACCGTGGTGTAAAGGTAAACTCATATGCCATCAATCTCCCTCCAATTTATCAAACAGGGCGTCTACGCTGTCAAAGACTGGCTGCTCCCCGGATGCAATTTTGGATTTTACTTCGCTGATTTCATTTCGGAGTTCATCCAGGTATTTTTTAGGATAAACAACCACAGGCATTATGCAGATTGTTCCGTCTTTTTCAAAAATATCTAATGTGTCGCCTTCTGACAGACCAAGTTTGACAATGATTTCCTTTGGAATAGTAATTTGGGCTTTTTGACGCAATTCAGCTAACATAATTACATCTCCTCTCATATTGATTTAGGGTTGGAAATTCCTATTTTCCTACATATAGTATATGCAAGAAATGAAATTTATGCAAGGATATATTTATAGTCCCGTATTTTTATAAAAAGAAAACGGATTTTTGTAAATACATCTCTCAGAGAATCCAGTATGATAAACTTCCCAAATTAGAATTTTTGATAGGAGGTTTTTACGATGAAGAAACATTTGCTTCAAAAGGCAACCGCATGGATTCTATCAATCAGCCTTATTGCCGGTTGCGGGCTGACGGCTGTAGCAACTGAAAAAAGCGCGTTGTCAGGAACGGGACAGGCGAAGGCGGCAGTGGGGGTATATCAAAATAATCAGGGGAAATTAAAGGAAAATCCCTTCATCCAATTACCGCTGGGGGCGGTGCGGGCGGACAGCTGGCTGGAAAATCAGCTTTTGTTGATGAAACAGGGGTTGACGGGGAATATGAAATATTTCCCGGACTACAATAAAGAAACGAGCGCATGGCTTGGCTCAAGTCTGACAGGCAGCCATGCAACATGGGAAAACGGGCCTTATTTCCTGCGCGGGTTGATGGCGCTGGCCTATGCTTTGGACGATGAGGAGTTGATTGCAGAAGCATTGGAATGGGTGAAATGGTCGATTGACAACCAGCGTTCGGACGGCTATTTTGGACCGGCAACAGAAAATTCCTGGTGGTCGAGAATGCCGATGTTGTGTGCAATCCGGGATTTCTACGAAGCTGTAGATGCCAAGCCTGAATCAGAGCGTACCGAAATGGAACATGTTTATTATGGCAAAGTATTGGATTTCCTGGAACGCTATTTCCATTACCAGGAAAAAGAATTGCCCAGGCGTCCGTTAAGCAACTGGGCAGATGCCAGGGGCGGCGATAACTTGGAGGTTTTGTACTGGTTTTATAATAAACGATATGATGCGCAGAATCCGTCCGCCACAGATTGGCTGATTTCTTTGGGGGACTTGATTTATTCCCAGACGCAGAATTGGGAAGATATCTATAACAACTCCACCGTAAGGCAGCATGTGGTAAATACCAGCCAGGGAATGAAAACGCCGGCGGTGTATGCCCAGTACAAAGCGGATAAGAAATATCGCGACGCCCTTGCAAATGGCATCGACCATATGGGGATCGACCATGGGCGCATTGATGGGCTTCCCAATTCAGATGAAGCGGCGCGAGACAATCGTTCCACCCGAGGTTCGGAGACTTGCGGAACCGTAGAAGGGCTGATGTCTACGGAAATTGCGATGAAAATCATAGGCGAGGCTTGGATGGGCGACCGTCTGGAAACTCTGGCATACAATGCGCTTCCAGCGGCTTACCCCTCCGATTATTCTGGGCATACCTATTATATCCTGCAAAACCAGGTCGTAGATACGCTTGGAAACCATGAATTTGACTGCGACCATGGCGACAGTTCGGCATTTGGCGCGCCGCTTGGGTTTGACTGCTGTTTTGCTAATAATCACATGGGATGGGCTAAATTTGTCCAAAATATGTGGATGGCAACCGCAGAAGGCGGACTTGCATTGACGGCTTATGGACCGAACCATGTGACTGCCAAAGTTGCAGGCGGCAAGACGGCAAAATTCCAGCAGGAAACAGATTATCCGTTTCGTGATACCGTAAATCTTACATATTATGGTGAAGACGCGGAATTTGACTTAAAGCTGCACATCCCGGAATGGGCGAAAACGGCGCAGCTCATGGTCAATGGTACGGCGTATCAAGGCGTAAAGGCCGGCGAATTTTATACCATTCGCAGGAATTGGACGAAAGAGGATAAGGTTACAGCAGTATTTAAAAGTGAAGTGGAACTGACGACCTGGTATAACAATTCCACGGCAGTGCAAAAAGGCGCGTTAGTCTATGGGTTACAAATTGATGAGGACTGGCGCACCTATGAAGAGAACGACGCCAGGGAATTAAAAGTAGAGCATAAAGACGGTTTCCCATTGCGTGAAGTCTATCCGGCAAGCGCCTGGAATTACGGCTTACTTACCGGGAAGAGCGCCTCTTTTGAAGTCATTGAAACAGAGGAAGTCGGACTACAGCCTTTCCAGGCGGAAACTGCGCCTATTCAAATCAAGGCAAAGGGACAAATTCTGCCGGAATGGACATTAGATGGAAATCTTGCAGGGCCGCAGCCTTACGGTCCGGTCGCTTATGACAACAATGCAATGGAAGATATTACCTTGATTCCATATGGATGCGGAAGACTGCGGATTACGCATTTCCCAACGCTTGGCGATGTTTCCGATGTCAATGAGGTTGTGCGTACAGATAGCCGTGTGATTACGCGCAATGGGATTACATACCAGGAATTTGACAATCTGGTAGTGCCGAAAGCGAAAGACTATAATTTGTCAGTGAAAGCGCAGGGAACAGGAAAAATTATCATTAACAGCAAGTATACGCAGGAGGTAGCGGGGGATTTCACCATCAACAACTTGAAAGGTAAGCTGTCCGGCGGGTTTAAGTTTGATGCAGGCCAGTACAATAACATCCGCTTTACCGGGGATATTAAGGCCAGCGAAGTGAAGGTGGAAATGGTAGAACGCGAAATCACGGATATCCGTATTTTAAGCAGCAAGCGGACAGGTTCCGATATTCAGCTTACAACGAATTTAGATCCGCAGGAAACACCTTATCGCGTGGTATACGGCACAGTTCCCGGAAACTATACGAATACGATACGCGGCTTTAGCAGTGGGACAGCAACCTTGACGGGTCTGGATGAAACAGCGGTTTATTATGTAAAAGTTCTGGCGACCATTTGCGGTGTGGAACAGGAAAGCCAGGAGTTGCTCTTTGAGACAGCGGAAAGCGAAGGCGGCTTAAAACCGAACCCCAATGTACCGGCAGCTTCCTATGAAGGCTTTAATACGCTTAATTATATGACAGGCGAGCAAGGCGTCTGGACCGAATACGACCCGGAGAATGCAATTTCTATCCAGGCGGCCACTCATCCCAACAGCTATCGTTCCTCGGAAATAAAATTTGGGACTTCAGAAAAGATGAAAGTTGTTTTGGATGTTGAAGGTTCCCCCAATTGGGTGGATTATGTTGTGGAAACAGAATTGACGTTAGATGAGTTGCGGACAAACAACGGCGGCATTATCTTCCGCGCCAGTGAATTTGGCAATGGTCCCGATGATTTTAAGGGTTACTTTGCCGGGGTTGGACTTATCAACGGAAAACCGGGACTCTTGGTAGGCCTTGGCAATGGTGGAAGCTGGCATACAATAGAAGAAATTTTTCTGGATATCAAAGCAAATCAGAAATATACGATTCGTGCGGTTGTCTATGGTACTCATATCGCAATATATTTAGACGGTAATTTAGTCAAAGTATTTGAAGATGACAGGTTTGCCAAAGGAACGGTCGGCGTACGCTCTTACCGTGAAGCGATGACCTTCCACAATGTAACGGTTAGACCGATTACAGAAGAAGATCTGAAGGTATTTGAAAACGAAAAGCCAGAGCTGCCAGAACAGCCAGAGGAGCCGGAAGCGCCGGAAGTGCCGGCAAATTTGCAGGATGATTTTTCTACAGGCGAAAACTGGACGCATGTTGGGGATCAGAATTTAATCCAGATTTCAGACGGCGCGATTCATTTGGGAAGAAGTACAAATGTAAAATCTCTGGCTGGCGATGTGAATTGGAGTAATTACGTATACTGTGCGGAGGTTACGCTGGAAAATGGAAACGGCAACGCCGGGCTTTTAATTCGTTCCTCTCAGGAAAGTTCGGGCGCAGATAATTATTATGGATATTATTTCGGCATCAACGATGATGGATATGAGATTGGCAAGTCTAGCAATAAATGGAGCCAGTTGAAGACGGGGAATGCTGCGCTTGATGCTGCCGCTCCCCACGAATTAAAAGTCATTGCCTATGGCGATGCGTTTCTGTTCTGCCTGGATGGGGAATTCATCTATACGCTTACTGATTCCGACCATGCCAGAGGAAGGGTAGGCCTGCGCGGCTATAACCGGGCGTTTTCTGTAAATCATGTGTTTGTACGTCCATTGACAGAGGAGGAGATTGCCCTGGTAGGACAGAAGGTGGAAGAGAGTAAGACGATACAGATTGAGGCGTTTTCCGCACACAATGGTTTTCAGATTAAATACCCGAGAGTTATGAATGCGACTTCTTATCGTGTGTTGTTTGGAAAAGAAAGCGGTAATTACACGGATGAATTTGTGGATATCTTTTTCAACGGATACAAAGGTTCCGGCATTTTCAGTCATGATAAAGTTGCTGTTTCCACATTAGAGCCGGGAAGGTATTATGTGAAGATGATTGGATTAAATGGAAGGTCACCGGTGGTAGAATCCAAAGAAATTACTGTAACCACCGGACTGCGTGCGCCAACAGAAGCCGAACAAGGCAAACTGACAGAGGCCATCCAAATAGCCGACAAATTTGATGCGGGAAGTTTTACTTCCATCAGTAAAAAACGTTTTGCGCGTGCGCAATCGTATGCTAACTCTATTGCCGCCAAAAAAGGAGCAAATCAGATTGAATATGCAACGGCGGCAGCGCTTCTTGGCGTAGCAATGAAAACGCCGGATTCCACAAGTTTTGCAGGGGAACCCAAACCGCCAGTGATAGATACCAGCGCTTTAGAAAAGGCAATTGCAGACGCCAATAAGATAGACAAAAGCGTCTATACAGAAGATAGCTATGCCAAAGTACAGGCGGCTTTAGAAGCGGCAAAGAAGGCAGACAAGACAAGCCAGAGCGCGGTAGATGCAGCAGTAAAGAATTTGCGGGACGCGATAGCGGGATTGAAGAAACGTCCTGTAGCAGTAAAGCCGCCCGTAGTAAAACCGCCTGCAAAAAATAAAGTGGTAACGCAAGGTTTGCTTGTATATAAAGTGACAAAGTCGGTGGCAAAAAACGGTACTGTTACGGTACAAAAGCCCAAGAAGAAAACATACAAGAATATCACAATCCCTAAGACCATTAAGCTGAATGGTTATACGTTTCAAGTGACGTCCGTCAGCAGCCGAGCATTTAAAAATTGTAAAAAATTAAAGAGCGTTAAAATCGGCGATAATGTGTCAAAAATTGATAAGTATGCATTTATGGGATGCGGGCGCCTTCAGAGCGTAACGATTGGAAAAGGATTAACGCAAATAGGAAGTAAAGCGTTTTACAAAGATAAGTCTTTAAAGAAAGTTATTATAAAATCTTCCAACTTAAAAAAGGTGAACGCCAAAGCATTTTCCGGTATTTCTAAAAAGGCTGTAATTGATGTACCGAATAAGAAGATAAAGAAATATAAGAGAATTTTAAAGAAGGGCAATTATCCCAAGAACACGAAAATTAGATAAAGACGTATACAATGGAAGTACAGCGCATTCCTTTTGAGGGTGCGCTGTACTTAATTTAACGAATAATTATTGTGACGCCATGCGCCGGCTGGCCCATGACTATGGGGGGAAGGGATTTGGCCTATTCATTTTCCGTGTATTGTTTGTCCCACTTCTTCGGCAGTTGGCGTGTCAGAATAATTTCCAAAGGAAAAATAGAGCAGCGTGCTCTCATCGTGTAAGATATGTCCCAAATCCTGTATGGTATAAAAACAGCAGCCAATGTTTTTTCCCCATTTTCCTCCCGCTCTACACAAACCTCGTTACAATCGTCAAAACCATCCGTTTGCGTATATCCGGCATAATGCAGCGCAACAATTCCCTGTTTCCATAAATTATGAAAGGCTGCATCCAGTTTTAAAAAATTTACCTGCTTACCGGTGTTCTGATATTTTTCACGATACATCTGAATAATTGTAGGGAATTTCTCATCTGTTATTGTTTCGCAATCGTCGGGATAATAGTCTTCGGCGTGTTCTACGCAGAGTTCCACAATTTTATCATTTGAGAAAAATCCTGCTTTCATATTGTCAATGATTATTTCTTCCAATTCGTCGGCGCAGCACTCGTCTACTTTATTTTTCCATTCCATACCATTTTCTCCTTGCCTGAATATCCGATTTACTGGTGGTTTTATTATATAATAGATTGTATCTTCTGAAAAGTCTGAGAGAAGGGTTTATTGAGTTGCCTCGGTTGAAAAACCATGGTAATATATGGTATATAGTAACGTTTGTTTACTGCTTTATCTAAAAAATTATAATGAGAGAAAGTATTGGTTAGAGAAGATACAAAGGAGGAAAATAATTAATGGAGTGGAAAAAATTATTATCGCAGACAAGGTTAGTTGAGGAAGAAAAAGACCCGAGTTCATTTAACGACTATTATATAAGCCCATTTGAGAGAGATTATGAGAGAATTGTTTCGAGCGCGGCTTTTAGAAGGCTACAGGATAAAACACAGGTTTTTCCGCTGGCGAAAAGTGATTTCGTTAGAACCAGATTAACGCATTCTATAGAAGTATCGACGATAGCAAAGCAGTTGGGTATTATGTGTTTTCAGAATACCTCAGCGTACCCGCATTTTCCGGTAGATTATGATGAGGAGAATGACGAAAGATTAAAGTTAGAAAGAGTTGCTGATGTGAATGCTATTTTGTCGTGTGCAGGTTTATTACATGACCTTGGCAATCCGCCCTTCGGCCACGTCGGGGAAGAGATTATAAGAGATTGGTTTAAGGATAATCTAAGAAATGTTTATCTTAGGAATAGTAGTTCAGAGAAGTCTGTGTCGGAAATGTTAAATGAAAAACATATTAAGGATTTGGAGAATTTTGAAGGCAATGCGCAGGCTTTTAGAATTTTGTCTAAGGCGCGGCATCAGTCTGAGATTAATTTGCCATATTCAATTCTCAGCGCATTGATAAAGTATCCTACAAGGTGTGATGAAACGGGGGAGGCTGTGATTCGGCATAAGATTGGCTGTTACCAAGCCGAAGAAAAAACGTTTATGCAAATTGCTGAGGCGGTAGGCACAATTAATACAGAACAGAAAGTAATTCGCCATCCATTGGCATATATCGTAGAGGCGGCGGATGATATTGCATATATGACCGCGGATTTAGAGGACGCGGTTAAGTCCGGCGTGGTTAGCGTAGAGGAATTGTTATCTTATTTCAGGGAAACATATTTGTCGTTGGCAGAAAAGAGGCAGGAGCCTTCAAAGCACATTGCCCGGACGAAAGAAATTATTGATAAGTTGGATGATATTAATAAAGCGGAAGAAGATAAGACAAAGGTCATGAGCCAATGGGGGACATATCTTAGAAAATGGTTAATGTATGTTGTGTGTTGGCGGTTTTCCGTAAATTATGATGATATTTTAAACGGAACATTTGAAAATGATTTGTTCTATGATAATAACCATAGCTTAACGGCTAAGTTGCTAAAAAAGGCAATGGCTGAGTTTGTTTTTGATTCAAGAATTATTATTGAGCCGGAAGTATCTGCACAGACGATTCTTACTTTCTTGTTAGATAAATTTGTGCCGGCGCTTGTCCGGTTTGATGATAACGGCGAGATGACAACGCAGGATAAGAAGGTCATTACACTTGTCTCACAAAATTATATCGACGATTATAAAAAGGCGGTAAAATGTGATTCCATCACTGACAAAGAGGAACTATTATACCGTAGAATATTGATTGCCACTGACTTTATAAGTGGCATGACAGATGGATATGCAAAGACGTTGTACAAAAAGATGTCGGGACTTGAATAATTGAAAATAGGTGTGGTAATGTTACTAAATTATATGGAAATACAGGAGGTAAAGTGATGTTATTTATAGAATACCCGAAATGCTCTACATGTAAGAAGGCGAAAAAATGGCTCGATGATCACCACGTAGAATATACGGATCGCCATATTGTGGAGGATAACCCTACGTATGATGAATTAAAGGATTGGTATGAAAAAAGCGGGCTTCCACTGAAAAAGTTTTTTAATACCAGTGGTATGTTATATCGGGAAATGCAGTTAAAAGACAAGCTTCCAGCAATGAGTGATGAAGAAAAACTCAAGCTTTTAGCAACGGATGGAATGTTGGTGAAACGGCCTTTGATTGTAAGTGATAATCTAGTGCTCACGGGTTTTAAGGAAGCGGAGTGGGCGGAGAGATTACGGGAATAGGCTTTACACTTTGAATAGGATTCGTTATAATGGTGTTAGTTAAAATAACCACATCCATAAAAAGGCGGTGATGATATGGAGGCGATGGAAATGACATTGGATGAATTAAAGCAGGTAACCATTGATTATTTTGTGAACTTACAGCGCATCAAAAAAGCTGACACTGGAAATAACCCGGAATTAGAATATCAGTTGAGGGTTGTAAAAAACAAATTAGCATCTCTCGGTATTCCGTCGGAAGAATATGAGATGTAAAGAATGGAATATTTGGGAGGAAGAATGTTCTGACAGACATTTCTTCCTCCTTTGTGATATCGTTATTTATGGCATAGGCAAATTTATACACACATCTTCTTTGGGCTTTATGTGAAATACAATCCGCCAGCGCACGGTTGTAACAGGCGCAAAATGCAGGGAGGAAACGGCTGTCTGCAATTGTGGATTGGCAGGTTTTCCAGCTAGGAAAATTGCCGTGGGTCCGTTTGTGCTGCTGGTATTTTCATCGGTGTCTATGATTTTTGCCGGCTCGCTTTCGTCACAATCCACAATATCAAACATTGCGCGGCTTATTTTAGGCAATATGCTATAAGATAGCTTCAAATGGTGTTGCGGGTAAATAAGGTTTCTTTCGGTAGTGCTATCCATACTTACTTGGGCCTGCTCACATTTATGCAGTGTCAGTGTGTATTCTTCACCATTCAATGGATGAAGAACTTTTATAGTTTTGTTATCTTGAGGATTATCGGAAACGTTTGTGGTGAAATGTCCTGCGGTCATATAAATGGTGTCCGCACGCAGCGTCAGTGACATATTCTGAGGGGTCAGAATCGGTTCATCGTTCCAGTTAAAGGAATGACGGCTGATACGCCACAGGCAAGTTTTGTCTAAATGGTAGGCTTCTGTCAGTTCTTTGGCATAGTTATTATTGTTTACTTCTTTTGAAGACGCATCATCGGCTTCATCCGCTAGCCATTGTAAGATGCTTGGCGGATACCAAAACAGGCTGCTGTTCATACTCAGTGTCAGCAGTGTGTCATCTAGGCTTATTTCAGCAGAGAAATCCCGGGCGGCAGGGTTTTCTGCTTCTATCTGCGCATAGTCTTCCTGGGTTTTCAGGGAAAGACGGCGCTTCTTGTCCCATTTTTGCAAGAAAGTTTTCATTTCGTTTATAGGTATCTTTGTGCATAAATCGAGAACAGTTCCAGCTTTGCCCACATAGATGGCAGGAAGAAAAATTTCCTGCTCTTCCCAGAAAAAGGTGTGTTTAACCAGGAGCGGCGTTAATTTATCGCCGTGTTCGCTGTGGCTGTGTATGCTTTCGTTATGGTAGATGTCCAATGTGATTCCCTCCTTATTTTACTTCAATGGAAACGGATATTGGCATCAGGGCTCTCCCCAACTTCTTGTACTTTATAGATGCCGCAAATAGACCTAAGGCATCCTCCCACTGCGTGGGTCCCTCCTTAGGTCAAAGTTTACAATATTTTAAGAATTTTATCCAGAAAATTTTATGTATTTCTCACATTAATCTGATATACTTTAGCATGAGGAGGGACCCACGCAGTGGGAGGAGCCCTGATGCTTTGTCCTGGAGCCAATGGGTTATAATAGCATGAGGAGGGACCCACGCAGTGGGAGGAGCCCTGATGCTTTGTCCTGGAGCCGATGGGTTATAATAGCATGAGGAGGGACCCACGCAGTGGGAGGAGCCCTGATGCTTTGTCCTGGAGCCAATGGGTTATAATAGCATGAGGAGGGAAAGGAATTTTATGACAGATCAGGAATACTATACCTTCATACAGCCATATGAGGACGCTAAGGAAGTCCTGCTTGCCAGGCTTCATGTGCTGGAGCATAATCTGTATGAAGTTTCGGCGGGGCAGCCGATACATAATATCCAAAGCCGGATTAAAGAAAAAGACAGCATAGAAGATAAATTGCGAAAGAAAGAGAAAGAGCCTGCGGTGATGAATGCCAAGGATTATCTGCAAGATATTGCGGGCGTGCGGGTTATTTGCTATTTTGCGGATGATATTTATAATCTTGTAGATGTGCTGAAGCGTCAGGCAGATTTGATTGTGGTTCGTGAATGCGATTACATTAAGAAGCCGAAGGCCAACGGTTACCGCAGTTATCATGTGATTGTGGGAATTCCGGTATACTGTTTGGACGGTATGGAATATTTTCCGGTGGAAATCCAGTTTCGTACGATGTCCATGGATTTTTGGGCAAGCATGGAGCACCGGATTTTGTATAAGAAACAGGAGGGGATCGGCAGGAAGAAGCTGGCGGAGGAATTAAGAGACTATGCGAACACGCTGGTTGATATGGAGCAGCGGTTGTTTTTTGCTATGGAGTCTTCACAGGAGCATTGAGAATGTCGTCTGTTATAGAGAAGAGCAATTCAAACAGGCATAGCAATTACAAATGAAAGAATACGATATTTATCCGCTTTAGTAATAAGTCTCATTCCCTGCAGAAATGTTATATGATGGGGAATGAGAATTTAATGGTCGGATCATTTATACTTCTATGCGCAGCCGTTCTACAATTGTCTGTTTTGCTGCATTTCTGTAACTTATAAGCGGCAGGAGAAATCCCAGCCCTGCAAATATTGGGACTACAACCAGAAGGGGAAGCGGTGTAAAACGTCATAGACATTGAGCACTGGCACCAGGTTATAACTCTGGAAGACAAAGCCGATTTTTCTGCGCCGGAATATCGTGAGAGCTTTGTCTTTTAATGAGAAAATTGGTTTACCGTCCACGATGACTTCTCCAGAGGTTGGACGGTCCAGGCCGCCCAGCATATGCAAAAGCGTGGATTTTCCACTGCCGGAAGTGCCGGCCACGGCGGCAAATTCGCCTTGTTCAACGGAAAGGCTTACGCCGCGCAGCGCGTGAACAGCCGTTTCACCGCTGCCGTACGCCTTTTTTAAATTCTTTGTCTCTAATATTGGCATTTTATGTCCTCCTGTTCTTTGCCGTGAATAATAATGATAGGATAATCATATTTTAGGACATAAATCTTCCTCAATTCTTTCCGGGAAAAATCAAATCTGACAGTTTTGAAAGATTTATCTAAAACGATTACTGATGTTATCTTTCGCTATCAGTATGATGCTTTGCCGGTTAGTGCAAGGTCCGGTTTCTATGCTGCCGGGAGATAGATAAAAAAGGTGCTTCCATGGCCTGCTTCTGATTGTACTTTTATATATCCGTTTTCTTTGGCAAGAATTTCCCGCTCCAGAAACAAGCCAATGCCTACGCCCTCGGAATCGCTGACTTGTGGGGAACGGTAGAATCTTGTAAAAATTTTTGCCGTTTCCTCCTCACAAATGCCAATGCCAGAATCTTTTATGGCAATCCGTACAAATAGTTCCGTGTGCAGAAGCGTAATTGAAATATTTCCGCCGGCGGGCGTATATTTTACGGCGTTGTCCAGAATATTATAGATTGCTTCTGAGATCCATTTGCGGTCGAAACAGGCAAACATATCTTGCGCTTCCAAATTCAGGAGTATTTGTTTGTCCGCAGCTTTTGGCGCAATCTGGGCGACGGCGTCTTCCAGCAGGGGCTTTATGGAAGCGGCGGACGGGCAGAGTGCAAGAACTCCTGTTTCCAAGCGGGAGATTTTGACAAGCGAGCTTATCAGAAAATTCAGTTTCTCCGTCTGCTGGTTTAAAGCCTCCATATACGGCAGAGTTTCCCTTGGCAACGCAGTTTCAGATAGTAGTTGGCTATAAAGAAGAATATTGGTAATCGGGGTTTTCGTTTGATGGGAGATATCGGCAATTAATTCCTGGATTTTTGCTTTTTCCAGAGATAGGTTTTGTGAGGAAATTTGCGTAGAGGAAAGGTAATGCGCCAGTTTTGTTTCGGAAAGCATACTTTCATCATAGGTTTGTTCCTGAAAAAGGAGAAATTATCTGTTTTATAAATTTCTTTTGCCTGCGCATTCCTGTCCCGCAGCCGTGCGTTGACCCTGGCTCTCAGCACAGCGAGGCTGAAAGGCTTTGTCACATAATCGTCGGCGCCTGATTCTAAACCCGCCAAAATATTGGTTTCCATATCATTGGCGGTGAGTAGGATGATTGGCATTGCAGAGGATGCCATGCAGATTCCGTTATTCAGTGATTTGTCATCTTCCACAATGATGATTTTTTCATATTGCCGCCTCCAGGTTGGGGTAAATCGTTATTATTTGCAAAATATTGTAACAGGATGCCAAGGGTTTTACAAGTATGCGAATGCTCTCTGTGCCTGGGATGGTAACTATTCAGCTTTAATTTTTATATACCAGCCTTATTCCATAGAACGTTTTATACTGTTGTGAAAAAACACTTTTAATTCCCATAAGTATTTTTACTTCCATTTACAAAAGATCTATGAAATAGGGCAGTACAAAAAATTACGGCTGAATAGTTACCGGAGATGTGTGGATGCTTGCGTTTGGGGGTTGATTTCTGTATAATACAGGACAGTAAAGATTCACACGGCGAGACGAAATAGAAAAAAATAAAGTAGAAAAGGAAGCAGGGAGGAAACCAAAATGAGACTAAAAAATGTGCTAATTGTGGTGAAAGATATTGAAAAATCCATTGCTTTTTACAAAGAGTTGTTTGGTCTGGATGTGATACTTGACAATGATGGAAATGTTATCATGACAGAAGGGCTTGTACTTCAAGATAAAAAAATATGGGAATCGTTCATTGAGCGGGAGATTATTACCAGGAATAATGCTTGTGAGTTGTATTTTGAGGAGGCCGATATCGAGGCATTTGCCAGGAAATTAGAAGATTATTGTCAGCCGATCCAGTATGTGAACCGACTGATGGAGCATTCGTGGGGACAAAAGGTAATTCGCTTTTATGACCCCGATGGCAACTTGATAGAGGTTGGCACGCCGATGGTATAAAGGATGAAAATGAGGTGATACTATGCGAATTATTCTATCTCCAGCTAAAAAAATGAATGATGATCTCGATACATTAGAATCGTTGGGGCTTCCAGAATATATTGCGCAGTCAGAGCAAATCCTTGCATGGCTCCGCGAGCAGTCGCATGGAGATTTACAGAAAATGTGGAAATGTAATGATAAAATTGCCGAGCAGAATTTTCAGCGGATAGCACGCATGGATTTGTATGCCAGGCTGACGCCGGCAATTTTGTCTTATGAGGGGATTGCCTATCAATACATGGCGCCCGTTGTATTTGAGGATGCGCAGTTTGCATACATACAGGAACATTTAAGAATTTTGTCCGGGTTTTACGGCGTATTAAAACCGATGGACGGCGTGGTTCCTTATCGCCTGGAAATGCAGGCTAAGGCAGTTATTGGCGGGGAAAAAGATTTATATAGTTTGTGGGGAGACAGGCTTTATCATGCCGTTCGTGATGAGAGCGGCGTCATTGTCAATCTTGCCTCCAAAGAATATGCCAAGTGCATTGAGAAATATTTGACGAAAGAGGATAAGTATATAACCATTGTTTTTTGTGAGCAATCCGGCGGAAAGATGGTGACGAAAGGCACGTATGCTAAAATGGCAAGAGGGGAGATGGTGCGCTATATGGCGGAGAAAAAGATAGAGGAGCCTTTGCAAATCAAGAAATTTGACCGGCTGGGTTATGTATATAGAGAAGATATGTCTTCGGATACAAAATATGTTTTTGAGAGGCAGATATAACTCAAAGGTCCTTGGTGATGCCGCACGAATAGATTTGCTCATTTAAAAGGTTTGCATTACTTTGCAATGCAAACCCTTTAACGAAACGATAGCTATAATGCATCTGCTCCTGCTATCTTCTATGCTATGCGCAATTCTCCGTCTCTCATGCGCAGAGCTACGTCGGCAGCTTCGGCAACTTCCATGTCATGTGTGACAATGATGACGCAGTAACCTTTTTCATGTGCCAGGCTGCACAGGATGTCGATGATGTTCTGTGTGTTTGCACCGTCAAGGTTTCCGGTCGGTTCGTCGCCAAGTATAATTTTTGCGTTAGAGGCAAGGCTTCTGGCGATTGCCACGCGCTGTCGTTCTCCGCCGGAAAGTTTTGAGGGGAAGCGTCCCATCTGTTCTTTCGTGATGCCTACGCCTTCAAGCAGCGCAGAGGCCCGCGGTTTTGCGTCTTTTGGCGTTACGCCGCACAGTTCCATGGGGAAACAGACATTTTCCATAACAGTCATTAGTGGGAATAAATGGAATGCCTGAAATATCATGGAGATACTCTCGCGGCGGTAACGGTCAAGGTTCAGTCCGGCAAGGCTGTCGCCGTCGAAGGCCACCTCGCCTTCTGTTGGCAGATCCAGACCCGCTAACAGAGAGAGCAGTGTAGATTTTCCAGAGCCGGAAGGACCTACGATGGCATAGACTTTTCCTTCTTCAAATTTGCAGGAAATTCCTGAAACGGCAGCTCGTTGTGCGTTCTTGTAGGTATACGTTACGTTTTCTAAAGACAATGTTGGCATAGTTTCACTCCTTTGTGTGTAGGAAGGTTGATAAGTTTCTATTCTCTTACTTGCAAAAGTACTAAAATTTTATGCCTGGTTACTTGTATGGTAGCGGCACATGTTCCGCAGATGCAGGCAAGTAGATACAGGGCAAAACAGTTTATAAGCGTCTCTGTACTTCGTCCAACTAGTTCTGGACGGAACAGGGCAAGAGCTCCTGCCACAAGAGCAATTCCTGCCATGCACAAGGCAATTTGCTCTAATACGAACATACATCGTGTGCGTTTTTTGGTGGTGCCAAGTACGCGCAGGAATGCTGCTTCTTGTGCTGACTGTATGATAATCAGGCCAGGTCCGAAGAGTCCAATCAGGGCAGCGGCGGCAACTGCAATAGGGAACAGTGATTCCAGTAGATCGCGGACACGTTTGATATTTTCTAACGGTTTTGCGTCAATATGGAAGGAGGCGGCTGGCGCATATTTTTCGCCGGCTTTTTTCTGGTCTTCTAGCAGTGTGTTAAGTTCGTCTACCTTTTCGTTGTCTGCCAGTGTGAATTCGCAGTAGCCAAAGGGGTAGGGCTGTCCGTAGATGCTTTCGGATGCGCTGTTTACGGTGGCAAAAATACTAGTACTTGTGTTCATATCTTCAGATATTATAATTCCGGCAACCGTATATGTCATAGTTCTTGCTGACACTTTTGACTCAAAATCTGCCGTGTCTTGGTATTGTTGTTCCAGGGCGGAATACAGATTATCAGACAACAAAGTTATGGTATCGCCTGCTTCTATATTTAGTTCTTTAGCAATTGCCTGTCCCAACAGGCATACAGGACCAGTGCCTTCAAAGATCGAAAGGTCATAACCTTGTGCAAAATGAATCTTGTAACCTTTTGGCAGATAACGGTCAAAGTCATTTGTAAAAATCATAGGTGTATAAAGTTCCATGCCGTTCGGACGTACGCTGAAATTACTATAACAATAGAAATCCTCCATCAACTCTGAGCTTGCCAGTTCTTCTATGCAAGAAGAGGAAAAGTCAAGCGCTCTGCCCTTTACCTCCATCTCCTGGTATGCGTCTTGATATGTTAGCCTTGCCAGTATAAACATGCCAACGCCGGCTGTTAGTACGATTGTCAGGACGAGCGATACCGCAGTTTTACCGATGTGCCGCGCTGTATGGCGCAGGATATAGGCGGTTACATGACGCAGAGCGCTATAGGTTTGCGGTTTCTTTCGCGAAGGCTCTGCCTGCTTTGCAGTATCAAGAGGTAGTGTTGTAATGTTAAAATTTGCCGTACTAGAGGAGATTGCAAGCTCCGGTGCAGCTTTTGTGCGTGCGTGTCCAGCATTGTCTTGTAACAATTCCAGTGGAGAAGTATGTTTCATTTTCCGCAGGAACAGTAGCGTGACAAGTGAGGTAAAAGCCAATTCCACAAAGAGGCACAGGATGATTATGTCGATAGGCAGCGCGTCGTTCAGAACATAGACATAATCGTCGGGCGCGCTTGTCGCCATGCCGGAAAGTGTCTTTGCGGCTGTGTATGATGCATAAAATAGCCCTGTAAAACCGCCGGAAGGTATTGCTAATACGGACAGTGCGATGAGCGGCAGGATAACAGAATTTCCTGCCTTCTTACTGGAAACTCCCAGAGTGCGCATAATCGCATATGTTTTTTTATTTCTGCCAATATAAAGGTATACGGCGAGTAGTAGCGCCAATATTGCACCTGCTACATAGAGTACGGTCGTCAGAAACGAGGTCAGTGATCCTGACTGAAAGCTGTCTTTCATACTGAGCCAGCCTCCGTCTGAAAAATGCAGCCCCAATCCCATCTCCGCAACTAGTGGTTCTGCCGCTTCTTTGAAAGCCTCAATATCGTGTGCATGTGCAATGAAAATACTGAATTCTCCCATAGATGGTTCATAGTCGGCGGGGACGTCAACTGGCAAATAGGAACTGGGTACGAAAATAGTGTTTACAGTGTAAGCCCAATCATGTTCGGACGTGCGCATGGAGTAGTCATCGACAAAGCGGTAGGCGCCGATGATTTTAAGTTTGGCATCAGTCTTAAATTCTGACATTGTTTTTGCATCCCATGCCTGTGCGCCCAACACGGAGTTTTGGTGGAACAGCTTATCACCAAGTTTTATCGGAATGCTGTCGCCTATGGACAGATGATATGTCTCCATAAACTGCGTACTCACAACACAACCATCCGTGTCTTCCGTAGTCAGCGGGTGTCCTTCGGCTATGACCATATTGCGTTCATTTAGGCGCGGGATAGCGCGCATGTCTGAAGTGTATACAATATCATACACAGAAAGAGCTTGGTTGAAGGCATCGATTGCTTCCCTGTAATAGGAAAAGTCTGCGGTTTCCAGATAATTATCATCCAGTCCGTCGAGCACACGAAAACATTTTTCGTAAGGTTCTGCCGTCATCTTGAGTCCACGCCCGGTTACTTCGTTGTAATTTCCCATAACAAGGCATCGACTGCCCTTTTGTAGATTGTCAAAATATGCCTGAGGATAGGGGTTTGTCATTGTTACCATATCTTCGATGGCGACGCTGTCTATGTTCAGAGGTTTTCCGGGGATTAGCTCAATCTCACCGGCAAGCATCTTTACGTCATCAAATGATAAAGTTATCATGCTTGTGACGTCGGAGGCAGCATATTGATATCCAAGGTAAGTTCCTTCCAGGACAAAACTGCCGGAACTATCGGCAATGGGATTTTTGTCCTTGTCAATTAGTCGTTTGTAATCGCCCACCTGTCCGGCTGTCATATACCTTGTGTCTGTCAATGTGACGCCGGGCAGCGATGAGAGTTCATTAAGCTGTTCTTTGGAGGGCCAGGGTTTGTCTTCTGGTTGTTGTACATTGCCGAAAGCAATGCCATCCCGGTCCTCTATCAGAACCATGGCTGGTACGCTGTTATCTAAAGCGGCAACGCCGCTATAAAAACTTTCCGCTTTTCCAGCCTCTCGCGTTGTAATCGCATAATCTGTAACGCGAGAGAATAGAGCAAACGAGGCGGCTGCTATCAAAAGGAAGGTTAGCAGGGACTTCAGCGGGGCGCGCGGGAGTGTTTTCAAGGCTGTGGATTGTTTCACGGTTACACCTCCTGTCGTGTTTTATAGGATGTTAATTGGTACGAAAGTAAACATAGTAAATGTCACCAACACATTTTACGGTATAGCGGCTACCAATGGTGTTGTCAGACATCACGGCATTGGTTGTGCCTCCGTCTAAGGGTATTTCATAATCCGGGCGGATGACGAACGAATAGGAAAGAAAAATAAGCATCGTAAAAATCAGGAACCATGAGCCTGAAAATAAAAAGTTTTTTCTTTTGCATCCGTCGCTGTTGGAGACAATTTTAAATCGTTCAATAGTTTGTGAATTATGCTTTTTTGATACGAATGCCGTTGTGCCAAAAAAGGCTAATGCAGATTTTTTGGCGCCTGCATTTTTAAGCATGGTGACAATGGTTGTCAGGTATTGTGCTTTCTCAAGGCTGTCCATGTTAGCGGTGACGTCTAAATCGCATTTTATCTCTAAAATTTGCGCTAAATCTCGTTTTATTAGATAGATTACCGGATTCCACCAGAATATACACCAGTAAATATGAATTAAAACTTTGATTATCAAATCTTCATTTTTAAAATGTGTATACTCATGCCGCAAGATATAGTAGAGTTGTGAAGCGCTGTACTCCTCATTTGGCAAAAAAATAGATTTTCGGAAAATTCCTACACCCATGGGAATATCTATTTGTTCGCTGCGGCGTACATCAATATTTAACTTCTTTCTGTCTGTATTCAATATCCGATTTATCATTCGCTGGCATTGTTCATCTCCGCGGATGCTGTAGGCTGATAATTCACGCGAGGTTTTCACATACTGGTAGAAAAAACGTATGATTAACGTTGCGGAGACTATTAGCCAGATGGCGGACAGAACGGAAAAAAGGGAAATTTGGTTTGCGCCAATTTTATGTATGGAGGTATCACGGCAGAGGTTACTAAATGCTTCGCCGGAAGGGATTACCCTGGTAAATGAAAACTCATAGGGAATAATCATCCGTACAATGGAAAACAGGTACAGAAACAAAATATTTGTAATTCCCACCTGTCGGATAAAAAAGTGTTTTTTCCGACAAAAATAATTGAAGATGGCCAGGGCGCTGCTCCATATAACGGACATGAGCAAAGAAAAAGGTGTAATCTGCATGTTGATATTCATTCCTTTCGCTTCCTTTCGGCACGAAATGTTAGGATAGCGTGCCTTCTGGCTGTAATCTTATTCTTCCTTTGTTCCTTTACTCTTTAACTCCTCAATAATTTCTTCTAATTGCTGTATTAACTCCTCTCCATCCTCATCTGCTTCGTTTACCATCGCCACTGTTACCGCGGCAATTGCATTCTTTTTGATGCCCTTGGACATGACAAGTTTGGCGGCATATTGTTCTTTCGTAAGCGAGGGGATAAACTGTCTGGCGTACTGTGTTCCATATTGTACAGAACCGCATACGGTTATCATGCCTTTCTTTAACAGCGAACGTAACATCATATGCACATAATTCCCATTCCAGGAACGGTCCGCGGAGATTTCAGAAATCTCAACACTCGTCAGGGGTTCTTTGCGTTCCCAGAAGATTTCCATTAAATCTTCTTCACTGTTTGTTAAGTGCTTCGGTTTTTTGAACATCATATCTGTTTTTTACACATCCTTTCTAAATACTATTAATAAAAAATGTTTTTTGCTAATAGTATTATATACTTGAAGTGGCATAAAGTCAATATAAATTTGCTTTTTGACAGTAAGAATATTATAATGTAATTCTCAGCTTTCATAATTTTTTGTCCAAAGTGGGGCTGTCCTGTTAATACATTTAATCGTCCAAAAGGTCTTGCCGCTTATGCGGCAAAGACAGAATGTGCAAAAATCACTCTGGGAAGCTAGCTTCCCAAGATAATTTTTGTGCATGTTGTTTACATTGCGAAGCAATGCAGACCTTTTGAACGAATCATAACTTGTAATTTACGTTAGTGCGACAACCTCAGTAATTACAGTAGGTTTTTTGGGCATACGAATACAGATTATGAGTGAACAGTAAAATAATGCAATAGTTGTAAGTATGAAAGTGAAAAACGCAGGGAAACAGAGGTTAAATATATATTATGAAAAATAAGATTATGAAAATATTAGGTGCAGCAGTAGGGGGATTTTTCGTATTTATGGCATTTGGCTGGTCTTTTTTTGGCATGACGGTTCGTTACAAAGATCATAAAAAGCTGGCGAGAAAAAAATGGTTTGCTTTGTCCCATACAAAAGTAAACCACCCAAGGCATAAATTTGAACAGGAATATGAGGCGGGTAAGGCTTGGTGCGTGCAACAACAGATGCAGGATTGTTATATACGAAGCGCGGATGGGCTGAAACTACATGCATATTATCTTCCAGCAGAGAATGCCAAGCGGTTTGTCCTGTTGAGCCATGGATATAAAGGCAGCGGTTTTGGGGATTTTGCATATATGGCACAGTTCCTTCATGAGAATCAATGCAATTTGCTGTTTATAGATCAGAGATGTTGCGGGGAGAGTGAAGGCCAATACATTACCTTTGGGGCGAAAGAGCAGTATGATGTACAGCGGTGGGCATATTATATATCGAAGCGGAATAGGCAGAAGCTTCCAATATATCTCTATGGGGAATCCATGGGGGCGGCTTCGGTACTTATGGCGTCAGGGCATAAACTTCCGCAGCAGGTAAAAGGGTTGATTTCCGACTGCGGGTTCCGTTCTATGAAAGGGCAGATGCAGGATATGGCGGCTAATTGGTTCCATTTGCATTGGATTGGTTTGCTTCTGTTCCGGTTGGATTTATTCTGTGCATTCTTTGCAGGCTTTCGTATGAAGGATGCAGAAACGGCGGAGGCTATGAAAACAAACCATAGGCCGGTCCTATTCTTCCATGGCGCCAAAGATACTTATGTGGATCCAGGGAATACGATATACAATTATTCTCTGTGCCGGGCGCCCAAAGAGCTTGTGGTAATGTCGGAAGCAAGGCATCTTTGCAGCGCCTATGAGGAACCGGAACTGTATAAGGGGAAGGTATTGGAGTTCTTTAAAAAATATGATGCAAGCGACGTTACTTTCGGAAATGGCAGGGGTTAAACAAAAAATTTTTATCTATAGGAAGACACTTTCATACTTTTACGTGACAAGGTCTTTCCTATAGAAGAAGATTGTAAAAAAATCTGGTTTTTCTTTACATGTATTACCGAAATGTGGTAAAGTAAGGCAATCAATATTTCTAATTCAAATCTAACAGGCAAAAGCCTGGTCTTTTATGCGGTACTCGCGCAAAAAATTAACTTTTACAAAAAAATTTCATATATAAGGAGGAGGTCTATGGACAAAGATAAAAAAGAAAAATTACGGAAAGTGCTTCTTGAGGAGTATCAGCTTAATCTGAGTGATTTTGCATTGTTTCTATCGGTAATGAAAAATAAACGTGCCTATGAATGTACACTAAGTATTATTTTAGGTGAACCTGAGCTCGAACTGGAGGAAGTGAAGGTGGAACAGGTAGTACTCAATAAAAATGGAAAACGCGCCATACGTTTAGATGCCTGGGCGAAGGATAAGAAAAATCGGTTGTTTGATATGGAGATGCAAAATGACAGCAGAGGGGATAATATCCCTAAACGTGCCAGGTTTTATCAGGGGCTGTTGGACACGCCGGTTCTAAGAGCTGGACAGGACACAAAATACCGACAGTTGCCGTCTTCCATCATCATATTCATTACACAAGAGGATATTTGGAAAAAGGATCTGGCAAGATATACTTTTACAGAACAGTGTGAAGAAATTCCCGGTATGCATCTTGAAGATGGAACTACTAAAATTTTCTTAAATATGACGAGCAAAAATGGTTCTCAAGAGTTGGTAAGTCTGTTACAATATATGCGAGAAAGTAATATAGAAAACCCAGAGATTTTAGTAAAAGACAAAAGGCTTGAGGAATTGGACAGGATTGTAGCAGAAGTAAAAGAAAGTGAAGAATGGGAGGTAGTAGAGATGAATATTATGGAAATTGCAATGGAAAGGGGAATGCAAGAAGGAAGGAAAGTTGGAATAGAACAAGGAATAGAGCAGGGGATAGAGCAAGGAATAGAGCAGGGGATAGAGCAAGGAATAGAGCAGGGGATAGAGCAAGGAATAGAGCAGGGGGAGGAACGGCTTAATCGCCTGTACGAAATATTATTTCATGAGAACAGGATTGATGATATACGGCAAAGTATGAAAGATGGGGAATACCGAAAGAAGCTATATGCTGAGTATCAAATATAACACTTTTTAAAAATAGTCGTCAAAGCTGACGTCTATTTTTTTATCTTACTAGGAAAGACATTGTCACACTAACGAGCAAAAGTGCCTTTTCTAGTAAGATAAAAATAATTATGCGCACTCGCACAAAAGGAAATATGTCGCTAAAGCGACTGTGCACACTTTGTTCTCTTAAAAAGTCTCGGTCAATTTTGGATAAAGTGTATGCTAACTCTCCCAGGGGGTAGAATTTAAAAGTAAAATGTGTTAGGTTCTCAGAAGAAGGAAGGAAATAGGAGGGTTTCGCATGAAAGATTATTATTCGTTGACAGCAGCGCAGAAAATGCACCATAACTGGATTCAGGATTACAAGACCCAGCAGGTGTCGGGTGTCAGCGTCGTGGCATCTTTAAAGGCGGCATTAGATTTTGGCCTTTTAAAGAAATGTATTCAGTTAGAGTTTGAGCGTTACGGTTGTATGAGGGTTCGTTTTACGAAGCCTGATGAAAAAGGACAGGTTAAGCAATATATTGCAGAGAAAGAAACCAGAGACATTCCCCTGAAAGATTTATCCGGCATGAGTTTGGCAGATGCAGACAGGCTTATGCAGCAGTGGGCTTACGAGACGTTTGATGGGGACGATATCCCGCTGTGCGATATTACGATGGTGAAACTCCCAGAAGGATTTAACGGGTTTTTTATTCATATGGATCACAGGCTGATTGATTCCTGCGGTCTGGTGGTGATGATAAATGATTTGATGCAGCTTTATACGCATTATCGGTTTGGTTCTGAGTTCCCCAAAGATTTGGCAGATTTTGAGATGGTTTTGGAAAAGGATTTGAAGAAGGCTAACAATGGGAAACGTCTTGCCAAGGACAAAAAGTTCTGGGACGATCAGTTGGACGCGTTAGGAGAGCCGCTTTATTCGGATATCCAGGGTCCTTCCGTTCTGGAAGAGGCGAGAAAAAAGCATGGAAATAAAAATTTGCGGTCCGCAGATATTGAATTAAAGAATTTGTTTGTGGAGGTGAAGGATTATTATCTGGAGCCGGAGCCGACGAAAAATTTGATTGCTTTTTGTATGAATCACCAGCTTTCGATGACCAACCTGTTACTGCTGGGAATCCGTACTTATTTGTCAAAGGTAAATGATGGGCAAGAAGACATTACAATTCAGAATTTTATCTCACGGCGTTCCACGCATGACGAGTGGACGTCCGGCGGCAGCAGGACAATTATGTTTCCCTGTCGGACGGTAATTCCTGCTGATATGGAGTTTATGGCGGCTGCTTATGAGATTCAGAATGTGCAGAACAGGATTTACATGCACAGCAATTATGACCCGGCATTGATTATGGAAGAAATGAGAAGGCGTTATCAGACACCGGAACATACGGCTTATGAGAGTTGCTATCTCACATATCAGCCGTTGCCTGTGAAGATGGATAACCCGCACTTAGAGCAAATACCGCAGCATTCCAAGTGGTTCGCCAATGGCGCGGCAACTAAGAAAATGTACTTAACCGTATCGCATACGGAGCATGGTGGGATGAATTTCTCTTACCATTATCAGACAGCGCATTTGCAAGAGCACGATATGGAACTTTTATATTACTATATGATGCGCATTTTATTTAAAGGAATCGCGGAGCCGGATATGACTATCGGCGAAATTATGGCAAATGTGTAAGATTGAGTGATGCAAACAGGTAAATAAATAGGAAGTAATTTGTGATTTTATAAAAAAGATCAGGAGGAAAAATCATGACAAACGAAATGCAGTTTAAGACAATTGTAGCTCAGTACTGTGAGGTAAAGCCGGAGGATATAAAAAATGATATGAGATTTCGCGAGGATTTGGGGTTCAGTTCCCTTGATTTCATGTCTTTTCTGGGAGAGCTTGAAGATACGTTTGACGTAGAGCTTGAGGAGGAGGATGTATTAAAGGTCCTTACGATTGCAGAGGCACTGGAAATGATGGAAAAGTTACAGCAGGAGGCGTAAATTATGGGAATGTTAATTCGTGATATTTTAGAAAACAGCGTAGAAAATTTTGCAGAGATTAAAGCGGTAAAATGGCTGCAAAAAAAGGAGATTCTCGAGAGAAGTTACAAGGAATTGATGGAAAATGTTGTGGCGATCAGGAAAGGATTGCTGTCAGAAGGTTTTCAGGGGAAGCACCTTGCCCTGATTGGCGTTAGCTCTGTGGAGTGGATTGAGAGTTATCTTGGCGTTATCACGGGAAATACGGTTGCTGTGCCGCTTGACGCCGGACTTCCGGGCGAGGATTTAATTGATTTGATTAACCGTTCAGATTCCGAAGGGCTTTTCTTGAGCCCGAAACTCCTGCCGCTTTTGGATGCTGTTTTAGCGCAGTGTCCCAAGTTGAGAAAAATCTGGCTGTTGCAGGAGCAAGAGGCGGAAATCGACAATGAAAAGGTTGTGTCGTTGGCAGAATTAAAGAAAGTCTCTGGAAATAACGCTGTCGATGCGGACAAACCCAGCCCGGAAGATGTGGCAACGATTATTTTTACTTCCGGGACAACTGGCAAAAGCAAAGGCGTTATGCTGACGCAGAATAATCTGGCGACAAACGTAGAATATGTTCGTTATACGGCGGAGCCGGGAACGCCAATGTTGAGCGTACTGCCGATTCACCATGCGTTCTGTCTAGTGATGGACTGGCTCAAAGGATTTTCTTTGGGCGCTACTGTTTGTATCAACGATTCCCTTCTCCATATGGTCAAAAATATGGGAGTGTTTAAACCGCAGGTCATTCTGATGGTGCCGATGATGGTGGAGACCATTTACAAGAGGCTTTCCGCAGCAGATCCGGCGATTCCCAAACAGGCGTTAGCGGCCAATGTATTCGGTGGAAACCTCAAAATTATATTTACGGGCGGCGCGCATCTTGACCCATTTTATATTGAAAAATTTGCAGAATACGGCGTAAATATTTATGAGGGCTATGGTATGTCAGAGTGTTCTCCGGTTATCAGTTCTAACATGCCGGACGATCATAAGCCGGGTTCCATTGGCAGGCCGCTTGCCAATGCAGAGATTGCGTTTGACGATGGTGAAATCCTTGTAAAAGGCAGTAGTGTTATGAAAGGATATTACCAGATGCCGCAAGAGACGGCAGAGACCTTGAAAGACGGTTGGCTGCATACGGGAGATAAGGGATATCTGGATGAAGACGGATTTCTGTTTATCAATGGGCGTGTGAAGAATTTGATTATTCTTTCAAATGGTGAGAATATTTCGCCGGAGGAGATTGAAAATAAATTGGCGCTCGGCGCGCTGGTAGGCGAAGTGATTGTGACAGGTGAGAACAACGGCCTTACGGCAAGGATTTATCCCGATATGGATGTTGTTCAGGCCAAAGGTCTAGGGGCAGAGGAAGTCCAGGCAGGATTGCAGGCATTCTTAGATGAATATAATAAGAGGCAGCCGACTTACCGTCAGATTACCGGGCTGATTGTGCGCAAGCATCCGTTTATCCGCAGTTCGACAAAAAAGATTAAGCGGCAGGAGGCCATGATTGACGAGCCTCTCTTATGATTTCAAGAACGCCTTGGCGTTCTTGCGGCGGCGCGCAGGTCAGCTTTGCTGACGATAACAATTCTGCGCGCCTGCCTCTTCACTTTGTTACGGTCGGCGCTAAACGGATGTCCACTGGACATCCAGCGCCGCCGGAGGCTTTATCTCAATCGGAGATTGTACTCCCACTGAGACAAATTTGCTTTACTCACTACTTATACCCAAGGGCACCCCATTATGACACACTCCTTTGGAGTGGTCCATTAAGGTATAGAAGTGGGAGTCTTCTCCGATGAGATAAACGGCATCATGACCGCGATGAAAGATTGCGTGAGAATGTCGGCGATGACTTCTGCGGGAGCATGAAAATTCTCTGCACTCCATTTGTGAAGCACGCCGACGGTGCTGCCGATGACGCAGGCGATCATGTAAGAGAATTCTTCCTTACTGGGATGGGAAGGGTCGGTGTTTTGCATGACATTTGATACATAGCGGTGGAACATGGTGATGAATTTCTCGAAAAATGCTCCGCCTTCCGGGTTCCTTAAAAGGTTAGCGAGGAAGGGATTCGTCATCGTGTATTCGCAGATTGTCAGGAAATAAGACCTGCACATTTCCCGGTCGTTATGGGGATGGAAAGTCTCCATGAGGGAAAATATATCTTGAATCGTTTTATCTTCAACAGCAATGATGAGGGCTGGAATATTTTCGTAGTGGTTGTAAAAAGTACTACGAACAATTCCGGCTCTTTTTATGATGTCGGAAACAGTTATCTTATCTAATTCTTTTTCTTTGAGGACTAAAAAGAAGGCATCGTAGATGGCTTCATCTGCTACAGAATATCTTTCGTCCAATATTTCATTCATCATATTCGCTCCTTCTTGTTCACTTCATTTACTTTGACAGGAAGTATCTGAGTATTTTGTTCAATTATATCATATTTTTATCACTCATGTTCTAACTTTTCCAATAAAAGACAGGAAGAGGAACTAAGTATTCTTTTTAGGCATACAAAATTATTCATTATAAGTATTAGACATTTGCTTAAAACGCTCCTACAATAAATACAATCAGTAAGAAGAGGCAAAAGGAGAAATGATTATGGGAATTATGAACAAGGAAGAATTTGATAAACAGAATGTATTTGGCCTGGGGCAAGAGAATACGGCGTTCGCACAGTATTTTATCGGCGATTCTTTTCTCAATCCCCTGACAAATCCTCAGGAGACGTCGGTATTTTTGGCAAATGTTACTTTTGAACCGGGGTGCCGGAACAATTGGCATATTCATCATGCAAAATAGGGTAACTTTCAGAAGGTTTTGTTAGTACATAACGCAAGAAAGGTGTTGAAGGAAAAGACGTCGGCCCCCAAGAAAGCAAAGAAGAAAAAGGTCTTAATTGCATATTATTCTCGGTCGGGAACTACGGAGAAAGTTGCCAAGAGGATGCAGAAACTAACGGGGGCAACTCTGTTTCGCATTCAGACGAAAAAGAAATATCCCTCGAATTATGATAAGCTGGTAAAAACGGGAGAAAAGGAACAAGAACGTCAGGCAAGGCCGGCCTTGAAAAAGAAAGTGAAATCTATGTCAAGTTACGACACTGTAATTCTGGGGTTCCCTATCTGGTGGGATGACGCTCCGATGGCGGTCTATACGTTCCTGGAATCTCACAACCTCTCAGGCAAGACCGTTTTACCGTTTTGTACCAGCGGAGGTTCCGATATCAGCGCAAGTGTCAAACATATCCGCAGAGTATGTAAAAAATCAACGGTCAAAAAGGGATTGACGGCAAATGATGTCAGCAATAAAAAAATCAGCAGTTGGCTGAAAAAGAATAGGGTATCGGTAAAAGAACAGATTTCTGTACAGTTGCAAATCGGAAAGACGAATGGAGACCGGTTGGAAAAAAGGAGCAGCCGCCCAGGCAAAGATTTTTGGAGAGCATATGAAGGAGGCCTGGAAAGCGGGGCATATCAACCGCTGGCTGGCGGCAAATTGGCGGCTATCGCTGTCTGCGGGCCATTCGGGGCAGTGAAAGAGCAGGCTTCAGGCCTGTATGCACAGACAATGGCAGAACGGGGATTTCTTACCCTTGCTTTTGATCCGTCTTTTACTGGTGAGAGCGGCGGAGAACCCCGTTATGTGGCGTCACCGGATATTAATACGGAGGATTTCCAGGCGGCGGTTGCTTCAACCATGTACGATATGACACGCGTAAACGCAAGAGGCTATTTTGATGAGGAGGACAGCGAGAACGCGCGATACGAAAAGCGCAAGGCGCTGAATGCGCAGAGAACCGAGGATTATAAAAATGGCAGCTATGCGCCGGCTGGTGGCGTTGCTGATCCGATGCCGGAAGATGCGCCTTTCTATTTTCAGGATTATCATGCTTATTATAAAACAGACCGCGGATATCATGCGCGCTCTTTGAATTCCAATGAAGGTTGGAATGTAACGTCTTCGCTGTCCTTTCTGAATATGCCGATTTTACAATATACCGCGGAAAGCCGCAGCGCTGTCTTACTGATTCACGGGGAGAAAGCCCATTCTTGCTATTTTAGCAGAGATGCGTACAGGATGCTCAAAGGCGATAACAAAGAATTAATGATTATACCGGATACAGTTCATACGGATTTGTATGACAATCTTGATATCATTCCGTTTGCAAAAATGGAGTGCTTTTTCCAAGAGAATTTCAAGTAGGATGTAAGACAATTTATGATGATTGAAGAAGGTAAATAGTTAGAAGTGTATTTATTTCACATTTATCCCTTGCATCCATTGGCAATGAAAATCAGTTGCTTTTTCACCCGTATCTAATTATAATATAAATAATGCGGATTCTGTTGAAACAGAAAGAATCCGCAAGTGCTTGTAGAAAGTCGGAGGGTGTGAAAAGAATTGTATTCAATAGCATTGTGTGATGATGAAGAAAGGGAGCTTGACCTGATTGAAGGTTTCCTGACAAGCTATCAGGAAAAGGAGCAGGCTTTGGAATACAAAACAGAGCGGTTTTTCAGTGCAGAGGAATTGTTGCGATGTGTCAGGGAGGAGGGATATACACCTGATATTTTGCTTTTAGATATATTTATGGCAGGGAAGACCGGTATAGAGGCTGCTGAGGAAGTGCGTAAGCTGGGCTTAGGCATACCGATTGTTTTCCTTACTACGTCAACGGAGTTTGCGTTGAAGGCATATGAGGTGGATGCTGTTCAGTATCTAGTAAAACCGCTGGATGGCAATCGGTTTTTTCATGCTATGGACGCAGTGTTGGGACAGATTTGCAAGAGTAGAGAGAGCCAGATTGTCATTAAGGTGGCGGGCGGAATCCGGCAAATCCAGCCGAATGATATTGTATACTGTGAATCCCAGAAAAATTACCAGGCGCTTTATCTGGCAGAAGAGGAGTGTAGAGTTCGTATGACGGCGGGGAAACTCTGGGAGATGTTGGAGGATTACAGTCAGTTCGGTAGATGTGGACGTTCTTATATCTTGAATATGAATCATATTGTCTCGGTGGAGCGTGAAGAGATTGTGATGGATAATGGCAGTACCATCTACATACCGCGGAATAAGGCGGCAGAATTTAAAAAGTTTTATTTTAATTATTACTTTAATTTTTAGAATACAGATATTTACCTGGATATTTCGCACAGGAGTGATTTAAAATTGAGAAAAGATTCTCTGATCCCTTTGGGATAGGAGGGTCTTTTTTTGTCCCCAAAAAGCCATCACTTATCCCAATTTGTAGAATTACCTGTATGCGAATGATATAGTAAACCCAAAAATAGTGTTCTGTCAGAAGGAGGGTGAAGAAAATGCTCGGAGGATCATTTTGGATTGCATTTTTGCGCAATGCCATAAGCGTCGTGCTAATGCTGTCTTTTTTTCTGATGCTGGACCGTCCCAGATTTTCCATGAAAAAAACGGTGTGCTGTTATGCCATTTTTGGCGTGTCTTTAATAGCAGGTTATAGCTGTTGGTATTTGTTTGGCACAGTCAGTTTTGTCAAATATGCGGCCTTATCTGTGCTGCCGGTCATTGGGATTTTCTGTAGTTTGATGAGCAGCGAAGTTTTATATCTGTCTCTTTATAAAATGGCATTGTCTTTTTATATGTTTTCTGTATGCACATTCTGTGGCGTGGATGTGGCGCGCTGGTGGTGCGGCGGAAATTTTTGGGTTGATATTTTTGCGCGCTTTGTCGGAATGGTGATAATCCTTGCCTTTACCTGGTTTAAGTTCCGAAAGCAGTTTTTGCATGGTGTGGATTTTCTGATTCAGGAAATGGATCTGTTCAGTGCGGCGACTCTCTTTGTGTCGGTGATGCTTGGCGCAATTATGGCCTATTGGCCGAACCTTCAAGGCTTTTCTATATTTAATATGGTGCGTGCGTTTTTGATTCTCTTTATGGCGGGCGTGCTTCAGTATGCAATTCTCCATTTGTATATCCACTTGGGGCAGGAACATTATTATCAGGCGGAAAAGGAATTGCTGGAAGTAAATGAACAGCTTTTGCATCAACAGATGGATCTTATGAGGGAATCTGAACTAGAGGCGGCGCGTATTCGTCATGATGTGCGGCACCACACCTTACTCATCGAAGAATATGTCCGCAAAGGGGAATATGAGGAACTTCTTTCGTATCTTGCGCAGTATGGGGAGGATATTGAGAAGCGGAAGGTGAGCAATATTAGCAAGAATCGGGCGGTAAACAGTATACTTTCTGCCTATGCCAAGAAGGCAAGAAGCCACAATATTCAGGTGGCAATGGATGTGAGGGTGGCAGAAGAACTTCCCATCCGGGATATCGACTGGGTGGCGATTCTGGCGAATATGTTTGAAAATGCCATTCATGGTTGCATTGGTTCTGGCCTGGTGCAGCAGGCAATCAATATTTATATCGCCCAAAAAAGAAATAAGGTGATTATTCAGTGCAGAAACACAAGCATGGAGGAAGTGATTTTTCGCAAGGGGCTGCCGCAATCGGAGAAAGGCGGCGGTATAGGCGTGCGCAGTATTATAAAAGCGGCTTCCAATTATGAAGGAGAGACGGATTTTGCCCTGGAGGACGGGCAGTTTGTGACAAGAATTTTATTGAATCTTCCAACCTAATATATAAGGTTGATAATGATTGAAGTTAGATATTGGCAGAAAATAGAGTTTACATATCAATTAAGGAGGAAAAAGAATGAATTTTTTGGATGAGTTTCAAGTTATGGTGCGCAAATACCCGCAGCGGGCGGCGTTGGCGGACTGTAACGGAGAGCGGATTACAACGTATGAGGAATTAAATACGTTAAGCGGCAGGATTGCCGCCAAGCTTGTGCAGTCAGGGATTACGCCAGGCAGGACGGTCATGGTCTGCATGGGCAGGCGCATGGAATATGTGGCGGCGGAAATAGGGATTTTGATGTGCGGCGCTGCCTTTGTCCCTGTGCTGCCTGAATATCCCAAAGAGCGCATCCAATTTATCGAGGAGGATTGCCAGGCGGCAGCGATGGTTACGGAAGCTTGGCTTGCGGATATCGGGGATTACGCCCCGGCAGAGCCTGTTGCAGTGTCAGGCAAGGACCGGGCGATGGTTATCTATACCTCCGGCTCCACCGGGACGCCGAAGGGGATTGTCCATAGTATGGCAAGCATTACGCAGGCAGCCAGAAGGAGCAGGGGAGTTATTAATTTGAACGAGGATGACGTGCTGGGCGCAACGGCCCCCATGTCTTTTATTATCTTATCGTTGGAGTATCTCAGCGTGTTGTCCGGTGGCGCCTGCACGCATATCCTTCCCGAGGACGTCAGGAGGGATGTGCGCCTTTTGGAGGATTATTTTGCGCAAAAGGAGATTACCTGCGCCTTTATCAGCCCGCAGATGCTTCGTTTTTACAAAAATAAGGACAAGGCGCTCAAAAAGATCTTTACCGGGAGCGAGAGGGTGTCCATGCTGGCAGGGAATGGATATGAGCTGTATAACCTCTATGGCTGCAGCGAGACGGCAGGCTTGGCGTCCTGGTATAAAATCGTGGAGAAGATGGAAAATACCCCGATTGGCAAGCCGGTAGAAGGGGTTGCGTTTTTCCTGTTGGATGAAGAGGACCGGGAGGTCGCAGAGGGGGAAGAGGGCGAACTCTGCATCCAGGGAACCCTTGCCGATGAATACCTGAACCTTAAGGAGCAAAGCGCACGGACATTTATCAGGCAGGAGGACGGCACAGTCCTTTTACATACAGGGGATATCGCCAAGAGGCTGCCGGATGGGAATTACCTTTACGTAAACCGTAAAGACTGGATGGTAAAAATTAACGGCCAGCGTGTGGAGACCGGGGAGATTGAGCAGCGCATGGCGTCGATGCCGGAAGTGGAAAACGCCGTGGTCAAGGCTTTTGAGGATGACAATGGGCAGAATTACCTTTGCGCATATTATGTGCAGGGCAAAGAGGTGGAGGCGGAGCAGATACGCGACCACCTGAAACGGACGCTTCCTGATTATATGGTCCCACGCTTTTTTAAGCGCCTGGACAGCCTGCCCAAGAACGCGAACGGCAAATTGGACCGCATGGCTTTGCTGCCGCCGGGGCTGGAGGAATACAAGGCAGCTTACCGTGAGCCTGAAAATGAGACGGAACGTTCTATCTGCCGTGGTTTTGAGGAGATTTTGCACTGTGGGGCAGTGGGCGCGGATGATGATTTCTTTAAGCTTGGCGGGGATTCGATCAATGTTTTGAAGCTGGCAGGATATCTGCAATCGCTTGCCCTCACGCCGGAAATGGTCTTAGCGGGCAGGACGCCAAAGAACATCGCGGGGCTTTTGGCAGAAGGGCAGGAAGGGCGCGGAGCACACATTTCAAAGGAAATAGAGGGGCAGGATAAGCGCAAGCTGGCAGTTTATGAGGAGGGGGCGGAGTATCCCCTTACCGACTCCCAGATGGGGGTTTACTTAGAGTGCGTCAATGAGCCGAAAGCCACTATGTACAATATCCCTATGTGCTGCGAGCTTCCGGCAGGCCTGGACAGGGAACGATTTGTGGACGCCGTAAAAAAGGCGGTGGCAATGCATCCTGCCTTTGGCGTCAATATTGCGTTAAGCGAAGGGACGCCTGTGATGCGCATGCATCCCCAATATTTAGAAGCGGAAGTTGGCGGGGGAGCGACAGAGGATATTGAGGAAGTGAAAAGGAGCTTCGTCCGTCCGTTTACCTTAGAGGAAGGGCCATTGTACCGCATGGCCCTGTACCATGACGCAAACCACTGCTATTTCCTGTTTGATGTGCACCATATTATTTTTGACGGCACATCCGCAGAGGTGTTCCTTGAGGAAATCTCCCAGCTATATGCAGGCGGCCAGCCGAAAGCGGAGGAAGTTTCCCTGATGGATTTGTCCGCTTACGAGGGGGCGCTAAAGGAAACGCCCAGGTATCAGGCTGCCAGAAAGTATTTTGAGGGCAAGCTTGCGGGTGAGGACTTTGGGGACGCCCTGATAAAGGATTATAAGAAAAAAGAGGTGAGCGTTAAAAGCGGCGAGATAAAGCTTGCCTTAGGTGAGGAATTTTCCTGCATGGCGGTGGAGCAGTTTACAAGGCAGATGGGGATTTCAGAAAATACACTGTTTTTGGGGACCTTTGCGTATGCCCTTGGGAAGTATAGCGGGGAGAACAAGAGCCTGTTTTGCACAGTGAACAATGGGCGGCATACAGTAGACATGGCAAATTCCGTGGGGATGTTTGTCCGTACCCTCCCCATTTACCAGTCCTGGGAGGAAAGCTCTACTGTAGAAGGGTATTTGCAGGGAGTCCAGGAGGATTTCTACCAGGTGATGGGGCATGACTGCATTTCCTTTGGGGAATTGGCAAGGGATTACGGCATTGCCTCGGATATCATCTTTGTCTATCAGGGCGAGATGTTCCGCGGGATGGCGCTCGACGGCGGGCAGTATGCGGCGGAGCCGCTCCCTACCGGGGATGTGCAGGCGGATGTGTCAATGATGGTGGTAAAGAGCAGGCAGGGGTATGAAGTTTCTTTGGAATACCGCGAGGACCTGTACCGGGAGGAGACTGCCAGGGGCTTGCTGGGGATGTTTTCCCAGGCCTTAAAAGGGATGATGTCCTGCAAGGGGCTTGCGCAGATTTCCCTGGCGTCTGAGCTGGATATCCAGGTGTTAGACCGCTTTAACGAGACGGATAAGCCGTTCGACAAGAGCAAGACAGTCATTGATTTATTCCGGGAACAGGCGAAAAAGACGCCGGAGCAGACGGCGGTTGTCTACAGTGGCAGGAGCTATACTTATGCCCAGGCCGATGAAATCACGGACCGCCTCGCTGCCTATATCGCCGGGCTTGATATAGGCAGGGAAGATGTGGTGTCTGTGCTGATCCCCAGATGTGAATTTATGGCGCTTGCCTCCCTTGGCGTGTCCAAGGCAGGCGCGGCATATCAGCCATTGGACCCGTCCTACCCGCCGGAACGTTTGCAGTTTATGATTGAGGACGCAGACGCCAAGCTGCTGATTGCGGATGAAGGGCTTCTGCCTCTGGTGCCCCAGTGGCAGGGAAGGGTGCTTCTGACGAAGGATATCTTAAGCCTGCCGCGGGCAGGGCAGGTCCCAGAACCGCCGAAGCCGGAAGATTTGTTTATCCTGCTGTATACTTCCGGTTCCACAGGCGTGCCTAAGGGCTGTATGGTGGAGCACAGGAACATTGCCGCCTTTAGCGCCTGGGACAGGGAGTATTACCAGCTTTCGGAGGAAAGCCGTGTTGCGGCATATGCCAGCTATGGGTTTGACGCCTGTATGCAGGATATCTACCCTACGCTGACGGCAGGGGCGACGCTCCACATTATTGATGAATCCATCCGTTTAGACTTGAATGCCTTGAATCAGTATTTTATGGAGCAGGGGATTACCCACTCCGCTATGACGACCCAGATTGGGCGGACGTTTGCCACCAGTATTAAAAACGACAAGCTAAAATATTTGTCCATGGGCGGGGAAGCCTTGACGCCTTTTGTGCCGGAGGGCAGCACAAAGTACGTGAATTTATATGGGCCTACGGAGGGCACGATCCTTGTGACTGCATACCAGGTGCGGGAGTATGAAGATAACCTTCCTATCGGCAAGGCGATTTCCAATGTTAAGCTTTATATCATAGACAGCCTGGGCAGGAGGGTTCCGGTGGGCGTGCCGGGTGAGCTGTGCATTGCCGGGCCTCAGGTGACCAGAGGCTACCTCAACCGTCCGGAAAAGACGAAGGAGGCGTACTCGGATAACCCGTTTAGCTCAAGGGAAGGCTTTGACAGGCTTTACCATACCGGGGACATCGTGCGTTACTTGCCGGACGGCAATATCCAGTTTATCGGCAGGCGGGACGGGCAGGTGAAAATCCGCGGCTTCCGTATTGAGCTGACTGAAGTGGAAGAGGTTATCCGCAGGTTCCCGGGAATTAAGGACGCTACGGTGGCGGCCTTTACCGAGCAGTCGGGCGGCAAATATATCGCTGCTTATGTAGTGTCGGATGAAACGGTTGACGTGGAGGCGATGAACGCGTTTATCGAGGAAAGCAAGCCGCCCTACATGGTCCCGGCGGTAACGATGCAGATTGACAAGATCCCATTGAACCAGAACCAGAAAGTCAATAAACGCGCCCTCCCGGTCCCGGAGCGGAAGAAAGAAGAAATGGTAGCGCCGCAAGGGGAAACGCAGCAGAAGATATTTGACTGCGTGGCGGAAGTAGTGGGTCATCAGGAGTTTGGCGCGACTACGGATATTTATAAGGCCGGGCTTACCTCGATTGGGGCGGTCAAGCTGAATGTGCTGCTTTCCAATGCCTTTGAGGGGGCGGTTATCCGCAATAAGGATTTAAAGGAGCATAATACCGTTGAGAAACTAGAACAGCTTTTGAAGGAGGGCAGCCATTTACAGACCTTTGAGCGGCAGGAATTGTATCCATTGACCCAGACGCAGAACGGTGTTTTCGTGGAGTGCGCCGCCAACCCGGAAAGCACGATTTACAATATCCCGTTCCTGTTCCGCCTGGGGGAGAACGTGGATTTGCAGCGCTTAAAGAGGGCGATTGAAAAGGCCGTGGAGGCGCATCCATATATTAAGACAACGGTTTATATGGACGAGTCCCGGGATATCTGGCTAAAGAGGAACGATGACGCTCCTTTTACGCTAGAGGTTTCGGACTGCTTAGACAGGGAAAACCTGGTAAAGCCTTATCAGCTTTTGGGCGACAGGCTGTTTCGGATACGGCTGTACGACACAGCGGAAGGGAAATACCTGTTTATGGAATTCCACCATATTATCAGCGACGGAACTTCCTGTAATATTTTTATCGAGGATATGAATAAGGCGTACGCAGGAGAGCGGCTGGACGCTGAGAAATTTTCCGGCTTTGAGGTCTCCTTGGAGGAGCAGAGGGCGCTTCAAGGCGAGGAGTACCAACGCGCCAAGGAATATTATGATTCCATATTTAAGGATTGCGATACAGATTTCCTTCTGATGAAGGATTTGGGGGCAGGAGAGCCTGGGGCAGGATATTATGCCAAAGATATTGCTGTGGACATGGAAGCGGTGCAGGCGTTTTGCGCGAAGCGGCAGATTACGTTAAACGTGCTGTTTACGGCGGCGTTTGGGTTTGTGACAGGACGTTACGCCTGCCGGGAGGAGGCTGTCTTTACCACCATCTATAATGGAAGGAATGATTCCAGGCTGGCAAGGACCATCAATATGCTGGTGAAGACCCTTCCGGTCTACTGTCGGATTGATGGGAAGCAGAGCATTGAGAAATATTTGGAAGAAACGAAGGAACAGCTTCTTGACAGCATGAACGCGGATATTTATTCCTTTGCGGAAATCAGCCACGCTTACGGCATAAAGGCCGACATGCTGCTTGCTTTTCAGGGGGATGAGTTCCAGTTTGAAGAAATCGCCGGGGAGAAGGTGGAGATGGAGCAGCTTTCGCTGGATGCGGCAAAGGCCCCGCTGTGTCTCAATGTGAGCATAAAAGGCGACGTTATCAGCTATCAGGCGGAATATTACAGAGATCTGTTTGAGGAGCGCACAGTTGCCGGATTCTTGGACATGTTGACGATGGTAATCAATGAGTTCCTGCATAAGGGGACCCTGGGGGAAGTCTGCATGGCAGACGAGAAGGCGCTTCGCGAGCTGGAGGGCTTTAATGGGACTGAGGAGCAGTATGACCGGGAAAAGACAGTAATCGGCCTCTTCCGGGAACAGGCGCTAAGGACGCCGGAGCATACGGCAGTTGTCTATGCGGACAGAAGCTATACGTATGCCCAGGTAGATGAGATGACAGACCGCCTTGCCGCTTATATCGCCGGGCTTGGCATAGGCAGGGAAGACGTGGTGTCCGTACTGATTCCCAGATGTGAGTATATGGCGCTTGCCTCCCTTGGCGTATCAAAGGCGGGAGCGGCGTACCAGCCCTTAGACCCATCCTACCCCAAAGAGCGGTTAGCGTTTATGATGGAGGATTCCGCGGCCAAGCTTTTGATTGCCGATGAAGGGCTTTTGCCGCTGGTTCCAGAGTGGAAGGGCAAAGTTTTGCTGACAAAGGATATCCCAGGCCTGCCTGGGGCAGAGCAAATTCCAGAACCGCCGAAGCCGGAGGATTTATTCATTCTGTTATATACCTCGGGTTCCACGGGCGTGCCCAAGGGCTGTATGTTAGAGCACCGGAATATCGCGGCATTCTGTGACTGGTATAAGAAGTTTTATCAGCTTTCGGAGGAAAGCCGTGTTGCGGCATATGCCAGCTATGGGTTTGACGCTAACATGATGGATATGTACCCTGCGCTGACGACGGGGGCAGGTGTTTGCATCATTGAAGAGTCCATCCGCTTAGATTTAAACGCGCTGAACCAGTATTTCCTGGCGCAGGGCATTACCCACTCTTTCATGACTACCCAGATTGGGCGGGCGTTTGCCACAAGCATGAAGGGCGCGCAATTGAAATACCTGTCCATGGGAGGGGAAGCGCTGGTGCCTTTTGAACCGGAGGGAAGCGCAAAGTATGTGAATATATATGGTCCTACGGAATGTACGGTGAATGTGACTGCATACCGGCTAAAGGAGTATGAGAAGGAGCTGCCCATCGGGAAAGCGATTTCAAATGTGAAACTCTATATTCTGGACAGCATGGGCAACAGGCTCCCGGTGGGCGTGCCGGGCGAGCTGTGTATTGCCGGGCCGCAGGTATCAAGGGGTTACCTGAACCGCCCGGAGAAGACGGCGGAAGTGTATGCGGATAATCCGTATAGCGATTTGCCGGAGTATAGCAGAATCTATCATACCGGAGATATCGTGCGTTATCTGCCGGATGGCAATATCCAGTTTATCGGCAGACGGGACGGACAGGTGAAGATTCGCGGCTTCCGTATCGAGCTGACGGAAGTGGAAGAAATTATACGTCGTTTCCCAGGTATCAAGGACGCTACCGTGGCAGCGTTTGACGAACCTTCCGGCGGGAAATATATCGCCGCCTATGTGGTAGCGGATGAGGAAGTTGATGTGGATGCGTTGCATGCATTTATCGAGGAGAGCAAGCCGCCGTACATGGTTCCGGCAGTGACAATGCAGATTGATAAAATTCCGCTCAATCAGAACCAGAAAGTAAATAAGCGCGCGCTGCCCATGCCAGAGCGCAAACAGGAAGATTTGGTGATGCCTGAGGGAGAAGCGCAGCAGAAGATTTTTGACTGTGTGGCAGAAGTGATTGGGCATCGGGAATTCGGTATAAATACGGATATTTATAAAGCGGGGTTGACTTCCATCGGCGCAGTTAAGCTGAATGTATTGTTGTCCGACGCCTTTGCGGGCGCGGTCATCCGCAATAAGGATTTAAAAGAGCATGATACGGTCGAGAAATTAGAAAAATTCCTGGCGAACAGCAGCCAGGAGGAAACGTTTGCCGAGCAGGAAACCTACCCGTTGACCCAGACGCAGAATGGTATTTTTGTTGAGTGCGCCGCCAATCCGGGAAGCACCATTTACAATATTCCCTTCTTGTTCCGCCTGGGAGAAAATGTGGATTTACAGCGTTTGAAAAAGGCGATAGAGGAGACGGTAGAGGCACATTCTTATATTAAGACGACGCTTATGCTGGATGATGACGGCGATATCCGGCAGAAACGCAATGACGCTTTGCCGTTTGCGGTTGAGATAAGCGGGGAGCTGCATAAGGAAGAATTGGTGAAGCCGTACCAGATTCTTGGCGACCGGTTGTTCCGTATACAATTATTTGATACGCCGGAAGGTAAATATCTCTTCTTAGAGTTCCATCATATTATCAGCGATGGGGAATCCTGCGGCATTTTCCTGCGCGATATGAACGAGGCGTATGGCGGAAAATCACCGATGAAGGAGAAGTTCAGCGGCTATGAGGTCGCGCTTGTAGAGCAGAAAGCGTTGCAGGGGCAGGAGTATGCGCTTGCTAAACAGTATTACGATTCTATCTTTGCGGGCTGCGATACCGATTTCCTTCCGAACAAAGACCACAGAGAGGAGACGCCGGGACTTGGCGTATACCAGAGGGCGGACGAGACCGATATGGAAGCGCTGCGCCGTTTCTGCACGGAGCAGAAGATTACCTTGAATACGCTTTTTACGGCGGCATTTGGATTTGTCACGGGACGTTATGTCTACAAGGATGAGTCAGTGTTTACGACCATTTATAATGGCAGAAATGATTCCCGTTTGTCATCGACCATCAATATGCTGGTGAAAACGCTGCCCGTTTACTGCAGCCTCGATGGAGAAAAGGAGATTCGCTCTTATCTAAATGAAACTGGCGAGCAGTTGATGAACAGCATGAATGCCGATATCTATTCGTTTGCAGAAATCAGCCGGGCTTACAATATTAAGGCGGACATTATGTTTGCCTTCCAGGGTGATAACTTCCGGTTTGAGGAGATTGCCGGGGAGAAGGCCGTCAGCGAACCGCTCTCCTTAGACACGGCAAAAGCGCCGCTGTCCATTGATGTGCTGATAGGTGGGAATGAGGTCTGCTACCAGGTGGAATACCGCAGTGATATGTATGAGGAGCGCACGATTGCCGGGCTGATTGACAGTCTTGCGTGCGTGGTACGGGAATTTCAGACGAAGAAGCAGTTGAAGGAAGTATGCATGGTAAGCGATAAGGCGCGCCGTGAACTGGACAGCTATAATCAGACGGAGCACGCGGTGGAGCAGACAACGGCAAACGTGCTGTTTGAGCGTCAGGCAGAGCTTTATCCTGATAAGACGGCGGTGATTGCCTGCGGCAAGAGCCTTACGTTCCGTGAACTGAATGAGAATGCCAATAAGATTGCCAACCATTTAATTACGATGGGCCTATCCATCGAGCAGATGGTAGGCGTGATGCTGCCGCGGACGGTGGACGTCTATGCGGCAAGGCAGGGTATCCTAAAAGCGGGAGGCGCATTCCTGCCCATAGATCCCGAGTACCCGGATGAGCGTATCAGCTATATTCTGGAAGATTCGAGAGCAGAATTTGTGCTGATGCCCGGGGAGCTTGCCAGGGAGCGGAAAATGCTGATTGACAAGTTGTCAGCAAAAGTATTGATTTTAGAGGAACTTTTGGCGGAGGATGGCAATATCGAGAATCCAAAGGTGGATATCAAACCAGAGAATCTTTGCTATTGTATCTATACTTCCGGTTCCACCGGAAAGCCTAAGGGCGTAATGATTGAGCACCGGAATCTGGTGAACTATGTGGACGATAACCCTTATAATGTGGAGGCGCAGTCTTATGTATACAATGCCACGGTATCGCTGGCATTTGCAGCGATAACATTTGACGTCTCTATTCTGGAGGAATGCATACCGCTGTACCACGGTATCACGGCGTGCATGGCAAACGAAGAGGAAATCCACAATCCGCTTGCGCTGTCTAAACTGATTTTGGAAAACGGCGTGGATATGATGACCTGTACGCCTTCCTTCTTAATCAATATTATCGACATGCCGGAGATGAAGAAGGCATTGTCGCAGATTAAGGTCTTTAACGTGGGTGCAGAGGCGTTCCCTGAGGCGCTTTACGACAAAATTATGGCGCTTGGAACGAATGCCATCACCTTCAACGGCTATGGGCCTACGGAGACGACGATTGGCTGTGCGTTCGACCAGGTGACCGGGGATAAGATTACGATTGGCAAGCCGATGGCAAACATCAAAATGGTGATGATCGACAAGAACCGCAATCTGCTGCCCGCGGGCGTGCCGGGCGAGCTGTTGATTATAGGCGACGGCGTCGGCAGAGGTTATGTGGGCAAACCGGAGATGACGGCGGACAAATTTATTCAGTTTGAAGGCATGAACGCTTATCGCAGCGGCGATTTGGCGAAGTGGAACCATCATGGCAAGATTGAATTTATGGGGCGCATGGATAATCAGGTGAAGTTGCGCGGCCTTCGCGTGGAGCTGGATGAAATTGAAAATGTCATGAACCAGTACCCCACGGTCAAATCCAGCGTAGTGCTGGTGAAAGAGAAAGATTCCAACCAGTTCCTGTGCGGATATTTTGTGGCGGAGAGCCAGGTAGAAAAGCAGAACCTGACTTGCTTTATGCAGAAATATTTGACGCCCTATATGGTGCCGAGCGTGCTCATGCAGCTTCCCGAGCTGCCGCTTACCAATAATGGCAAAGTCAATAAGCGCGCGTTGCCGGAGCCGGAATACACAGTGGAAAATAAGAATTATGTGAAGCCGCGCACGCAGTTGCAGGGCAAATTATGTGAAATCTTTGAGATGGCGCTGGGTGTAGAGCAGATAGGTATTGAAGATGATTTCTTTGAAAATGGCGGCACGTCCCTGTCTGCGTCCAAGGTAGCGATGAAGTGTATGAGCGCGGGCATACCAGTATCGTATGCCGACTTGTTTGATTATAAGACGCCTCTGGAATTGGAACGCCATATCCAGGAGGTGCAGGGGGAGAGCGCTGCGGCAGAAGGAGACGGAGAGAGCAAAGAGGGGCAGAGTTCTTTAGAGCAGGTGTTAAGCCGCAATGTTGTGGAACATGTAGACGAGATTGCGCCTTCCGCCCTTGGCAATGTCCTGCTTACGGGCGCCAACGGATTTTTGGGCGCGCACATTCTAAAGAACATGATTGACAATGAGGATAATACGATATACTGCCTGATGCGTAAGGGCAAGGCTTCCACTTTGGAGAAACGCTTGAAGAGTATGCTCGTGTATTATTTCAGCAATCCCTATGAGGAATTGTTTGGTAACCGGATTCAGTTAATCGAAGGCGATATAACGGACGCCGCTAAGGTGGCTAGTCTGGAACAGTATGATTTCGAGCGCGTGATTAACTGTGCGGCGTGTGTGAAGCATTTCTCTGCGGACGATACCTTGGAACAGGTAAATTACCAGGGGGTTTTGAATCTGATTCGTCTGTGTGAAACGACCGGACGCGAGCTGATTCAGATTTCCACGGTCAGTATTGCCGGAGAAAATGTGGGCGGCAAATTCCCGCAGGAAAAGAAGTTGTATGAGCATGAATTATACTTTGGGCAGAGCCTTTCCAACAAATATATTGACACAAAGTTCCGCGCGGAAAAAGCAGTTTTGGAAGCGGCGGCCCAGGGCATGAAGGGCAAGGTCATCCGCGTAGGAAACTTGATGAGCCGTGTCAGCGACGGTGAGTTCCAGATTAACTCTGTGACGAATGGGTTTATGCGTACCCTGCGCGGTTATGTGGCGCTGGGCAGGTTCCCGGTATCTATGTTGGATATGCCGACAGAATTTTCACCAATTGATTCCACAGCGGAGGCGATTGTCAAATTGTCATCCGTCCAGGGTGAGTTCACGGTGTTCCACGCATACAGCAGTTATTTAATTCAGATGGCGGACGTGATTGCGCAGATGAACGAGTCGGGCATCCTTGTAGAGACCGTCAGTGACGAAGAATTCCAGCAGTCTCTTCTGGCCGCCCTGGAAGATGAGGAGAAAAACGAGCTGATTTCCGGTCTGATCGCCTACGCGTCCAGCGATGCGGATAACAGTACAGTTTACATTGACGCCGACAACAGTTTTACCACCAAAGCATTGTACCGCCTTGGCTTTAAGTGGCCAATGCCGGACAGCGTCTACCTCAAAAATGCGCTCACAGCTTTGGAGACGTTGGGATTCTTTGATGGAAGGCTATAGGGCGTGAGCTGAACTACAAAAGGAGTTAGAATGGAAAGAAACTCATTTTTAATCAATAAAAAAATCCACCAGTATATTTTGCCGGGCGTGTTGATGACAGTTGCCATGCAGCTTGGCAATGTGGTGGACGGCATGATTGTCGGCAATTTATTGGGAGCGGAGGCGATGGCGGCGATTGAGATATCTATGCCGGTACTCTTGCTCTTGCAGATGGCGGCAATGATGCTTGCCATGGGCGGCGCGGCCGAGGCTGCGGTGCTCCTGGGTAAACGGGACATGGAGAAAGCCTGCGGGGTGTTTACCGCTTCGCTGGCAGCCGGTCTTGTTATATCCCTCATTTTTGCACTGTTTACGCCAATTCTGCCGGGACCGCTTGCCATGCTGCTTGCGGGTAATGGGGATTTGGCCGCGCTTGCCGAGCCGTATATGATGGTGAATTTTGCGGGAATCCCGATTCTGACAATTGCGATTATCTTTTGCTATTTTATGAATGCAGATAACCATCCGCAGTTGGGAAGCGCGCTTTTTATTATCGCCAACGTGGTAAATCTGGTGTTGGATTTTGTGTTTATTCAGAGTTTCCATATGGGCATGGCGGGCAGCGCGCTGTCTACCGTGATTGGATATTTAACGGGAATGGTGACGGTAGTAATTTACTTCCGTTCCAAACAGCGGATGCTGCGGCTGCAAAAGCTGGACAAAAAGGCATTTCATTATGTGGGCCTTGCCGTGAAAGCGGGCGTTCCCAGCGCAGCGTTTACGCTGATGTCGGCGTTGAAATCGGTGATTATCAATTCGGCAATTGTGCGTATTCTGGGAAACGATCCGATGGCGGTATATTCCGTCTGCGCCAATGCCGTGCTGATTGCGGAATTGTGCGTGGGAGGCATTATCGGGCTGATTCAGAATATTGCGGGTATCCTTTATGGGGAGCGTGATTTCTATGGCATCCGCACGCTTTGTAAGAGGGCGCTCACCTACAGCTATGTTGCTATCGCAATTTTGCTGGTGATATTTTTTGCCGTTCCCGGGGTGATTGCCGGATTATTCGGCATCACGGAGGGAGATATGCTGGCGCTCTGTGAGACGGCGCTGCGTATCTTTGCGTGCAGCTTTCCCTTTTATGTGTACAATAAGTTCCTGATGTCTTATTATCAGACGATTTTGCAGCCGGGGCTGTCCACGGTGGTGACGGTATTGCAGGGATTTGTGGTGATTGTGCCGCTGACCCTGGCGGGAATTTTCTTCTGGGGACTGCCAGGCGTATGTTTGATGGCGGTGGCAAGCGAGGCGTTGACAATTCTCTTGGCTTCTCTTTGGCGAATGCTGGGACAGCGCGGAGGGAAGTTTGCCGCGGGAGGCGTTTATATGCTGCCGCAGATTGTGGGTGAGACGTTTTTAGATTGCTCCCTGGAAAATAATCTGGAAGAAGTCATCGCCTTTCGGGAAAAACTTTTTGCATTTTGTGCGGACAATCACATAACCGACCGGGACGCTAACATTCTGGGGCTTGCCGTGGAGGAGATTGCCGCCAACATTGTGCAGTATGGTTATCGCAGCGGTCAAAAGAATTATATGGATATCAGTTTCACAATACAGGATGATAAATATATGTTGAGAATCCGCGACGACGGCGTGCCATTTAATCCCATGGAATACCGGCAGCAGGAGGAAGAGGAGGTGATGGTGGGCGGGATTGCCCTGATTAAGAAGCTGGCATCCAATTTTCAGTATATGCGGGTGCTGAACATGAATAACACGGTAATTGAGTTGAATATTGGCAGAGGATAGGAAATATCAGAAAGGAGCGATTACATTATGGAGAAACCAGTTTTTACAGGATTATCACATGTCTGTATTTTTGTAGATGATGTGATGGAGGCGTTTCATTATTACGAGAGGATTTTAGGTGCGGTTCCCAACCAGCATATTCCGCATTGGAAGAACGAAGGATTTTTCCAGGCGGGCGGTTTTATTGAGGAAGCTAAGGAGGCGGAAGTTTCCATCGGTTTTATGGATGTGCCGGGAACGAAGTTTACGATTGAATTGATGTGCTACCACAATCCCAAGGGACGCCAGGAGCCTATGGTTTTCAAGGCAAATGATATCAGCGGCGCCAGGCATGTGGCGTTGAAAGTTATCAATATTGAGGAGGCTTTTGCATACATAAAGGCACAGCCGGACGTAACCTTAATCAATACGACGGAAGATTATAAAGTTTACCAGATCAGTAAGACAGAGCCGGAGGATTTTTACTTTTTTGACGAGAAGAAAGAGAAGGATGCTGAGGGCAAACAGAAGGCGGCGGATATTTTGGGCAACACCAAGTATTTTTACTTTATTGACAAGTACGGCCTGCAATGGGAGTTTGAGCAGGGGCACACTGATATCGGAGATTAAGGAGAAAAAATTATGAATATTACAGAGAAAGCAAATGGAAACGAATTATGCATCTCCCTGGAGGGAAGGTTAGACACGACAACTGCGCCGGAGCTTGAAAAGTTTCTGTCGGGCAGCCTGGAGGGGGTAACGGATTTGACGTTTGACATGGGCAAACTGGATTACCTGTCGTCGGCAGGGCTGCGTATTCTTTTGGGTGCGCAGAAGCAAATGAACAAGCAGGGCAGCATGAAGGTCACGAATGTGAACGAGACGATTATGGAGATTTTTGAGGTGACTGGATTTGCAGATATTCTCACGATTGAAGTGTAATGAGGAATGAACGCTTATGAGTGAACAGGCATCCGCCGTTTCGCTGGAACAGAATGAACAATTTTTGAAAAAGGCATATGGGAAGGCTTTGCTTCCCTGTATGCTGTCCATTTTGAGCGGCAATATCAATATCCTTGCAGACGGCATCCTTGTCGGGCAGCGGCTCGGGACGGATGCCTTAGCTGCTATTAATTTTAGTTTGCCGGTTTATCTCATTTTGTGCATTGCCGGCTCATTTATTGTATCGGGAACGGCTATCTGCGCGGCGGAGGCAATCGGTAACAATCAGGATAGTAAGGCGCAGGAACTTTATAAAGCGTCAATTTTTTGGTGCGTGCTGCTATCGGTCGTGATTACGGCGGCGGGGCTTGTGGGTTTAAAGCCTTTGACGCAGTTATTGTGTGCGGAACAGGCGGTATCGCCTTTGGTGATGGAATACGCCGGCGTGACCCTTGCCGGGACGTTGCCGAAAATCCTCATTTACATCCCGTTTTGGTATCTCAGGCTGGATGGGAGGAATCGTCAGGTAACCTGGATGATGCTCGTGATGGGCGTCGGAAATATTTTGTTGGATTTGTTGTTTTTGTATACGTTTGACTTGGGGGTATTTGGCGCCGCGCTAGCCAGCGTTGTGGCGACGGCAGTATCTTGTCTGCTGGGATTTGTTTGGCTGTGCGATAAAAAGAGCAGTTTTCCTTTTGGGTTTTGCGTTGCCTGCAAAGACATTTCCTTTGTACGCATTGCAAAGGCGGGCAGTCCGTCCGCTATGAACAATCTGTTTCAGACGCTGCGCGTGATGGCGGTAAACACGTTGCTTTTGTGGAGCGGCGGCAGCGGATTGGTAGCGTCGTTTACTGCCGTAAATTGTATCAGTGCGTTTGCGGAGAGCGTTACTTTAGGCGTGCCGCAGGCGGCGTCGGCGATGCTTGGCATTTATAGCGGTGAGCACGACAATAAGAGCGCCCGTATGTTGATGACAAGGCAGATAAAAAGCGGCGCGCCTTATTGTCTGTTGTTCGCTGCGGTGATTCTTGCGGGGGCAGATTTCATTGCGGGCGCTTATGGGCTTGCGCAATCTTTGCGGTTTGCCTTTTTTTGTCTGTCATTGGGCATGATTCCTGCGCTGTGCAACGGTATGTTGTCGGGCTATTATAATGTGTCGGGGCGCGAAATGTGGGCAAATGTGATTATTTTGCTGCGTGTGTTCTTGATGCCCTGTGCGAGTCTGCTGGTGCTTTGGCAGCTTTCACAGAATCCGTGGTGGTTTTTATTTTTCGGTGAAATTCTCACGCTGCTTGTCTGGTTTGTGGCGACGGGCATTTACCATCATTTTCACAGGCAATGTTCTCGTTTTCTGTTGATGGACAATACGTTAGAGGAGAGCGGACGGGTGATTAATTTTTCTGTCCGCGGTCAGGCGGAGGATATTTGCGACGCCAGCAGCAAGATTACCGTATTTTGTGAAGAAAACGGTATGCTGCCGGGGCAGGTTATGCGCGTGAGCCTTGCCTTGGAAGAATTGATGACAATGATCGCCGCTGTGAATCCCGCGGGCAGCGTGGAGTTTGATCTCAGAGTATATTCCTTAGAGGGGGTAATTGGAATCCGCATCCGCTACAGCGGCAAAGAATTCAATCCTTTGCGCCGTGCACAAGATCATGCTGGGCCGGCGGATGATACCGTGTCAGAGAGCTCTGATACGGCAGGGCTGGATGATATGTATTTGGGTATCCGCATGATTGAAGATATGGTGGAGACATCCTTGTATCAGCGGACGTTTGGTATGAATACGATTCAGATTTACATATGACAGGAAACGGAGGTAAGGATGAAAACCGATTATGGGAAATTGGGGCAGGAATCTATGGATTCACTCAAGGCTACCTCAAAACAAGCAGCCGCAGTACAGGCTTGTCTGTTATCTGAGATTATGCGGCGCAACCGTGACACAGTATATGGGAGAAAATATGGATTTGGGGAAATTGAAACTGCTGCGGAGTTCCAGAAGAGAGTGCCGCTTTCTGTGTATGGGGATTATGAAGATTACATTTTGCAGATGATCGCAGGGGAAGAAAAGATTCTCACAGAGGAGCCCAGTGTTTATTACTGTATCAGTTCCGGCACGACCGGGGAGGCCAAGTATCTGCCGCTTACGGAGAGGGATTTAAACATTCAGTATGTCTATGCGTATGGCGTTCCCTTCGGCATGGTTCGGGAGTATTATGGTGATTTGCCAGAGGATGAGGTGTTTGGCAAGATTTTTCAGATTGGAGAGTTTGCGAAAACTTTTATGGAAAATGGTGTGATGAACGGGATACGTTCCGGCTGCCTTTATCAATGGCTGGACAGGGGGGAACAATTTGACGCCGGAGATTACTGCGTGCCCAAGGAGGTTCTTTTTCCCGATACATTGGAGGACTTACTCTATATCAAAGTGCGGTTTGCGCTGGAGGAACGAGAGCTTCGCGCGATTCACGGTGTTTTCATCAACCGGGTGGCAGGTGTTATGGATTATATCTGGCGGAATTGGCAAATGCTGCTCACAGATATGGAGCATGGGAGCGTGGACGCGCGCGTACCTCTGAGCCCTCAGTGGCGGGAATATGCAAAAAGGAAGCTTTCGCCCAATCCTTCGCGGGCGCAGGAACTGCGCCTTCTTGCGCATGAAACGCTGCGGGAGAATATGATAAAAAAGATTTGGCCGAATGTCCGTTATATATTGGCAATCGGCGGAAAATCCTTCGCTTATTATACGGAAAAGATGGAAGGATATGCGGGGGATATACCCATCCATCCGTATGCCTATGCAGCTTCGGAGGGTATTTTTGGTATTGCAGAGAAAATAAATCAGCCGGATCGCTATATTCTTTTTCCGGAGGCGGGATTTTTTGAGTTCCTTCCTCTTAGCGAGGAGCAGGGGGAAAATAAGCGTCCGTTCTTTTTGTGGGAGCTTCATGTGGGGGAACGGTATGAGCTTGTGTTTACAAACCAGTCCGGGTTGTATCGTTACTGCATGGGAGATGTAATTGAGGTCGTTGGCTGGCACCGGCAGGCGCCTATCGTGCAGTTTTGTTACCGCAAAAACCAGGTAATTAATATTGCCGGGGAAAAGAGTAATCAGGAGCAGCTTGCGCAGGCTGTTCAAAGATTTGCGTTACAGATGCGCTGCGAGGTTGTAGGATATTGTGTGCAGGAGGATGTATCTGGCGTATTGCCACGCTATCTGTTTTATCTCGAATGCACAGATATGGATAGCTCGTGTGCAGAGGAAATTTTAGATGACTGTCTGTGTCGTGTAAATTATGAGTATCAGGGCTGCCGAAAAATGAATGAAATTGGCAGAGCGCGCATTTCTTGTCTGCGTGCGGGCAGTTTTGGCCGCTATGAAGAACGTTTGGCGAAGAGCGGGAAACACATGGGGCAGAATAAGCGGGTTTGCATTCTGGACTCGTCGGAGAAGAAACAATTTTTTGCAGACCAAACAACGAGCTAGGAGTATAATCGCACAGGGAAGAGCATGATTGTCGGATAAGAGGTTATAAAGATAAATTGGCTGGGCTGTCAGGGAAAGGAAGGACAGGAATGAAGAAAAGAATCACCGGGCTTACGGGCAAGCTGACGTTGGGGGTCGTAATCTTTGGCATTTTGCTGGGGGCGATCATCAGTATGATTGGTTATCGGGAATTTACATCTGTACTGGAGCGGCAGTATAATGACTCTGCGTATGAAATTGCGGAGACGGCGGCAAAGTACTTGAATCCCGATAAATTTGAAGCATATCTGTCTACAGGAACGGAGGATGCGGAGTACAGGGAGATTGAAAAGCGGCTGGATGATTTGGTGGACGCTACGGGCACGACCTTAATCTATGTGGCAAAGGTTGACACAAAAGATTACCGCACGCTCACTTATATCTATGATTCCGTAAACTCTGCCAGCGGTTTTGGCCGTTATCCGCTGGGCCATACGGCGATTGGCGTCGATGAAAAATATGTGAATAACGTGCGCAATATCATTACCAAAGGCGAGCGGGCTACGGAGTACCTTTATTCTTATTCCGAAGAGTCGGGGGCGCATACGACGGCTGGCATTGCCGTATATGATTCAAAGGGAAAGATTGTGGCGATACTTGGCGTGGAGAAGGCTATGACGAGGCTGGAGAACGCCCGCAATACTTATGTGAAGGATGTTCTGCTGGGCGTCTTGGCGGCAGTCTGTCTGTTCTTGCTTGTGTACAGCGCATTTCTGTATCGGGAAATTCTGCTGCCGATTCTGGCGGTCACAGACGAGGCCAAACGGTTCGCGGATTCCAATACGCCGTCCGATAAATTGTCTTCCATCAAGAAAAATGATGAAATCGGTGTGTTGGCAAAGGCTGTTGGTAAGATGGAGACGGATATCGTAGCGTATGTGGAGAATCTTACGGCGGTCACAGCGGAGAAGGAGCGGATTGGCGCGGAATTGTCCATTGCCACACAGATACAGGCGGATATGCTGCCCAGTATTTTCCCGGCATTTCCAGAACGGCCGGAATTTGACATTTATGCCACGATGAACCCAGCCAAGGAGGTCGGCGGCGATTTCTATGATTTCTTTATGGTGGATGAGAGACATCTGGCAATTGTTATGGCGGACGTCTCAGGAAAAGGCGTGCCGGCGGCGCTGTTCATGGTGATTGGCAAGACGTTAATTAAGGACCACACGCAGCCCGGCAGGGATTTGGGCGAGGTGTTTACGGAAGTCAACGACCTCTTATGCGAGTCCAACAGCGAAGGGCTGTTTATTACAGCGTTTGAAGGTGTGCTCGACCTTGTGAGCGGTGAATTTACATTTGTCAATGCCGGTCATGAGATTCCCTTTATCTGTAAAAAGGACGGCAGCTATGAACCATACAAAATTCGCGCGGGCTTCGTGCTTGCCGGCATGGAGGGTATGCGTTATAAATGCGGAACAATGCAGTTAGCTCCAGGTGACCGGCTGTTCCAATATACCGACGGTGTGACGGAGGCGACAAATAAGGACGGCGGCCTCTATGGCATGGCCCGGCTGGGAGAAACTCTTGCGCAGAATGCTGCCTTGCCGCCGACGGAGCTGCTGGTGAAGATAAAAGAGGATATTGATACTTTTGTGGGGGATGCGCCGCAGTTTGACGATATCACCATGTTATGTCTGGAATATAGGGAGAGGATGAGCGATGAAAGAATTGACAATTGATGCGACCGTGGAAAATATAGAAAAGGTGACGGCTTTTGTGGACGAACAATTGGAAGCATTGGGCTGTCCATGGAAAGCACAGATGCAGATTGACATTGCGATAGACGAACTCTTTGGCAACATTGCGCATTATGCCTACAATCCCGAGGTGGGTCCTGCGACAGTCCGCGTGGACGTTTTACAGGAACCGCTTTCTGTCGTAGTGACCTTTATCGACAATGGCGTTGCCTACGACCCGCTTGCCAAGGAGGATCCGGATGTGGCGCTCTCGGCGGAGGAACGGAAAATCGGAGGGCTTGGCATCTATATGGTGAAAAAAAGTATGGATGAGATTTCCTATGAGTATAAGGATGGGCAGAATATTTTGCGTATTAAAAAGCAGATATAGATAGGGGCTTGCAGTGGCAGAAAATGGTCTGAAACTGGTTTTAAGACTTAGCTTCCGTGTGAAAAAGAAAATGCCCTCTTTTATTGTAGTGAGTTTTATGATAAAATGAAAAAAACAAATATCCATGCATACCCACAGGGCACTTTGCATGGATATTTTCCTAAGTGCCTTGTGGGGGCATTGTTTGTGGGAATAAAGATGTTCTCAAAATATATGAAATTGATAACGATAAGAACAGGGGAGGGAATCCGGGAAGTCGGATATGGCAATTTTGTAAATCAAATAAGAGGATCAAATGCCATAAATAACATATGATAAGAGGAGACTTGAACAGGGATAGTGAGTTAGTGATAGGCATTGTCCATACTATTGGAACAGTATCGTTGGAAATTATGGAATGCATGAAAGATAGTTTAAATAAGTTTCATTATAATAGTGAAATTATAAAAGTATCTAAGGAGATTTTATCACCGTTTGCATCTGTTCTACCCAATTTTACAGATGAACATCAGCGAATTAGTTTTTTCATGGATAAAGGTAATGAAATCAGGAAGAAAACAGGTGATGATGCTATTCTTATGAAAGGTGTGTGCGCTTTTATTTATGGGAAATACCGGTTAGGTAATAATGAAGGGCCACAGCAACGAAAGGCCTATATCATCGACTCAATTAAACATCCTGATGAAGTTGAATTTTTGAGACGGACGTATGGGGATGGCTTTCATTTGATTGGTATTTCAGATGATTATGAACGGCGAAAATCATATTTGATGGATAGGAAGAATTTATCAGAACAACAAGCTATAGATATATTAAATAGAGATGATAATGAAAAAGAAAAAAATGGGCAGCATACAAGAGATGCATATCAGCAGGCAGATTATTTTATCAATGCCGGAGATAATTCCGATGAGACGCAAGAGAATGTATTCCGACTGCTAGATTTATTGTTTGGAAACCCATTTATCTCGCCAACTTTTGAGGAATATGCAATGTTTCGGGCGTATGTCTCATCTTTACGGTCAGCGGATTTATCTCGGCAGATTGGCGTTGTCGTCACCAAAGATAATGAAATTCTTGCAGAGGGAGTCAATGATTGTCCCAGGGCATTTGGCGGTTTATATTGGTCTGCATTTGAAGATGGCAAGTTCATTGATGTACCCAGTGGACGGGATTATACGTTAGGGTATGATTCTAACAAAATTGAACAGAAAAAAATGATAGACAGTATTTTGACAGAATTAGGGCTTGAGTGTAACGAAGAAAATACCAAAAAGATTAAATCAGCGGGTATTGGTTCGCTGACAGAATTTGGCAGGGTTGTGCATGGAGAAATGGAAGCCCTATAGAAATTTCGCAGGACAGGAAAGATATTGGGAAAAAGGTAGTTTTTATCCCGTTTAAGGGGGTTGGGCCCCATCGTTTTGTCGATTTGTTTTCCATGCAGTCAATTCGCTGGTATGCCCGCACGAGAAAGCAGGACGATGGACATATTGTGGAGTGGAAAAGGAATACTGCTCACTTACGCAATCCCATGGCGCTACTCAATTATATTGATATGGAAAAGAGCGCATATAACCAATATGCCGAGGAAATTACTGGTATAGGAAAGGAAGATGAAGATGAGTCTGAAAAAAACGACAAAGCCTGAATCATTAGAAAAGAGTTGGGATCCATTAGCTGCGTATAATGAGGTAAATAGGACGATCACCAATGAATGGCCGGATTGGAAAAAACAGGCGTACAATGAAATGTTTGCTATATCTGCTCATGCTCAAAAAATTATAATACGACATTAAACGATTATGGCTAAAAAAAATTATTACGCGGTAAAAAAAGGCAAAAGAACAGGAATTTTTTATACATGGAACGAATGCAAAGATTCCGTTGACGGCTATGCGGGAGCACAATATCGGGGCTTTGCCACAAAGAGCGAGGCACAGGCGTATTTGTCTGGCGCAGGGAGTGGTGAAGCAGGAACACAGGAATTTTTGTCTGACGCAGGGAGTGGTGAAGCGGGAGCATATACGTCTTTGGAGGATGCACTAAGTTGCGCGGCAGAAGAGGCGAATGAGAGTAAAGTCAGATGTCTGCCGGGACAGGTGGTAGTCTATGTAGACGGAAGTTTTGATGTGAAAATCGGCAAATATTCTTTTGGCTGCGTGATGCTCACGCCTGAGGGTGAAATTGTCCGTCAATCAGGCAATGGAGATAACCCGCAGTCACTCGCGCTGCGCAATGTTACCGGAGAGATGTTAGGCGCCATGTTTGCAGTGAAATGGAGCGCAGTGAACGGTTATTCTGCGGTGGAAATATGTTATGATTATAAGGGAATCGAGATGTGGGCAACCGGCGGCTGGAAGGCAAAGAATGACCTGACGCAGAAATATGCGGCGTTTATGAGAGAAATCGGCAAAAGAATTCGTATTACATACCGTAAGATTGCCGCCCATACCGGGGATAAATATAATGAAGAGGCGGACAAGCTGGCAAAGGCGGCGTTGACGGAAGGCAATGGCATACCCAAAATCACAAGGCGAAAAAATTGATTTTCGTAATTATACGATGTCGCACATTGACAAATAATGTAACATTGTATATGATAAGTACGATCATTGAATATGAAATGGTTATGATAGAGTAACGGATAAATACACAGCAGGTTTGTGAGGAATAAGAATGAAACATATCGGATTAGTTCTGTCAGGAGGAATGGGAAAAGGAGCCTATCAAATAGGCGCGCTTACGGCGTTGAATGAATTTCTCAAGCCTTCTGATTTTGAATTTATAAGCGCGGCGTCCGTGGGGGTACTTAACACATACGCATATTTGACTGGCAATTTACAGAAAGCTTACGATATATGGGCATCTGTCAACCTTCAGGGAGACAGGCGGTTTATCACCTCGGTACTGCGCAGCTCGTTTTTACAGGATATCATTACCGATATTATAACGGACGCGGCAATCCCGGGGGCATTTTATGTTCCGTTGCTGGATTTGCAGAATAAGGAGTTAGACTATTATAATTTTTCTGAAATACCGTCGGAAAACATTGATCCTTATCTTCGTGCAAGCATTGCCATGCCGTTTTATAATAAAGGCATCAAAATAGACGATAAGACGCTATATGACGGAGCAGTTGTCGACAATATACCGATTTATCCAGTGCTGAAAAATGAATTAGATTATGTGATTTGCATATACTTTGACGATTATAATTATGTGTTTGAAGACTACTCTTATGATGATAAAATTATTAAGCTGACATTCCCTGATAATAAACGGATTTCTAACTCTGTGCGTATCAGCCATCAGTCAATTATGAACATGTTAGAGGACGGTTATCGCAGAACGAAGGCGGTCTTGTCGGATGTTTTTGCAGATGGTACGGACGATTTGCAAGGTGTTTATGCGGGGATTGAGAGGCAAAATGGGGAAGATTACAAGAAAATGGTGCGCATTACCGGCGATGTGATTGTGACAAATATGAATAAGCTGGCGAAAAAAGTAGTGCGCAGCCAGAAGATTATGGATGGCGGCGCAGCGTACGCACAAAATGCCCGGCAGAAGGTATGATCGGCAGAATATTTGGTGAAAATATAATGAAAGGAGACGGTTCATTATGAAAAAAGCAGATGTTTTTGATTATTTGGAATGGCGTGGGGATTTGACGTTTGAACAAAGTGCGTTTAACGAGATTGACGCTCTGATTTTGTCAATTTTAGCATATTTAGACTATTCGCCTGTCAAAGAAAATGAGGCGCCATCATTTAGCGATGTGGTGGACCGCATCAATGATTTGCCGGACGAGTGTAAATTAAACGGTCCCAGCATCATTATGCGTTCCGTGGTGGAATTGGCAAATGCGGCGGCTTTGCTGCCAAGGTTTAAGGATATGGGGGTATTCCGTTTTCTGGGCATGACGGATGAGGAGAAAGAAATTCAGTTTGCGGCAGTTACATTTCTGCTTCCTGATAAAACGGCGTTTCTCTCATTTCGGGGAACGGATAACACATTGGTTGGCTGGAAAGAAGATTTTAATATGTGTTTTACAGATGAAATCCCTTCCCAGATTGAGGCGGCAAAATATGCGTCCTCTGTGGCGAAGGATATCCCTATGCCGCTGCGGCTGGGCGGACATTCTAAAGGCGGAAATCTTGCTATCTGGGCGGCTACGCATCTGTCAGCGGAGCAGCAGGAGCGTATTTTGACGGTATATAATAACGATGGGCCTGGATTCAGCAAGAAATTTTTAAAATGCGAAATGTATTGCAATATACGAGGGAAGATACTCTCTTATGTACCGGAGTCTTCCATTGTGGGAGTGTTGATGGAACATGATGAGTATAAGACGATTCGCAGTTCCAATCCGTTAGTCTTGCAACACGACCCATTTTCCTGGATTGTCCTGGGAACACATTTTGTCTATGACGATGTCAGGAGCTTTTCCGGCAGAAGATTTGAAAAAGCTATCAATACGTGGATTCGTTCTATGAGCGCCAGGGAGCGGGAAGAATTGGTGGAGAATGTGTATGATATTATTGTCTCCTCCAATGCTAAGACAATTGACGATATCGACAAGGCAAAAATAAAGTCTTTCCTAAGTATGCACAGGACGTTTCGGGAGATGGGACTGAAAAAGCAGACGCAGTTAATGCTCAGTCTGAGCAAGGTTCTTTTTAACAGTGACATACTTGTCAAACCTATCAAAATAAATGTTTGAAATACCTGGAAAATATGCTATAATGGCTACTGAAATTGCATCTGTTTGACGTGTGCCGGACAGATGCAATTTCAGTAGCAGAGTTTTGGTTATACGGATTGGTTCATAATGGGAGGATAGAACATGGACAATAACGATTTGAGGGCAGAATTAATTCGCGCGTTTCCGGCAGAAGTAGTGGAATTGCGAGACAGGAAGAATGAGTCGTATTATGCCTGTCCAACCTGCTCGCGGGCAGTAACTCTGGGCATGGATAAATGTATCTGCAATCAAGCTTTGAGTTGGAAAAATATTCAGCAGGCAGAGGCGTCGGAGGGCGGCAGACGCAAAGCGGTGCTTGAGTTTGAAGTTGCCTCAGATTTCACTACTGAGAATTGCCGGAAATGTCCGATCTCTTACATTGGCAAGAACGGCACGGACAATGTTTATGAATGCCCCTTGAAAATGCGGGGGAATTGTAAAATTAAACTGTGTTGATTTCAAAAATTTCAGTATAGCTGCATAAAAAATTCTTGTCTGTACATAATACTCATATCTATGAGGAAAGGCAGGGACTATTATGGCAATGGATTTTAAGCAGAGCGAGACGAAGACCAATTTAATGCGTGCATTTGCCGGGGAGAGCCAGGCGAGGAACCGTTATACCTTTGCCGCTTCACAGGCCAATAAACAAGGGCTGTATGTGATTGAGCATGTATTTAAGTTTACGGCGGATCAGGAAAAGGAACATGCGCAGGTTTTTTATGAACAGTTAAAAGAACTGGCGGGAGAGAACATTGAAGCTGACGGCAGCTATCCGGTTGATATAAACCCGAATATCTCAGAGTTGTTGAAGATGGCGCAGCACAATGAGTATCAGGAGCATGACGACGTGTACCTTCATTTTGCGCAGAAGGCGCAGGAGGAAGGATTTGGTAAGGCGGCGGCAAAATTCCGCATGATTGCGGAGATTGAGAAAATTCATGGCGATCGTTTTGGTACTTTTGCGCAGCTTTTGGAAACAAACCAGCTCTTTGTGTCTAAGGTGGAGACGAAGTGGATGTGTTTAAATTGCGGGCATGTGCATGAAGGAGTGGAAGCGCCTGCGAAGTGTCCGGTATGCGATCATGAGCAGGGCTGGTTCATTCGTTTGGAGCTGGCGCCATATTGTAGTAAAGGCTGAATACTGCTAGACCGCGAGGAGAGAGGTTATATGTAACAGGATATCTGGTGAAAGCGGTTGGCGTAAATTCTTTGTAGAGATTTTGCGCTGTCTACTTTCGCGGGATATGCTGTTACATTTTTGTAATTCATAGTTATTTCACAGATTTCACAAATTTTTCTCATAATTTTTTGTGACAATAGGTTTATCTTAAGAAATGAAAACAAATATCCGAGGAATATTGAGACGGGCGTTTTTTGGGATTGAGAGTACATTTATTTTCAGGAGGTAAGTACATGAAAAAGAGAAGTTACATACTTTTAGCGGCGGCTCTGGCGGCGGTAATGATGTTTGCGGGCTGCAATAATAAGGAGCAGGAGAATTCCGGGAACACCGAGAACGCGGATGCGGATAATGCTGGCGGTGCGTCGGATGACGTATTGGATTTCAAAGTATCAGATTACGTTAAACTTGGGGAATATAAGGGACTGGAAGTTACTTATCCCTCTGTCCTTGAAGTGACGGATGAGGACGTCGAGGAACAGATTCAGTATGAGCTGGAGGACAATACGGAATACAAAGAAATAAAAGACAGAGGCGCGCAAGAGGGCGATTATGTCAATATGGACTTTAAAGGCACGGTTGACGGCGAGGAATTTGATGGCGGTACAGCGAGCGACTATGAGCTTGAACTCGGCGCAGGGGAATTTTTGGAGGAATTTGAGAGTAACCTCATAGGTAAGAAGGTTGGAGAGACGGCTACATTCAAATTAACTTTCCCAGAGGATTATGATGATACTTTGGGAGGAAAAGAAGCGGAATTTACCGTAACGATCAATTCCATCAGTGAAGCTGTTGCTCCAGAATACAACGAAGATTTTGTAAAATCAGTGTCTGATTTTAAGACGTTAAAAGAATACGAGGCGTCGGTTAAGAAGCAGTTAGAACTGGATGCAAAGGACGCATCTGTAATGGAGGCGCAGGAAAATGCGCTGAAGACTGCTATAGAAAATGCTACAGTGGATGGCTATCCGCAGAAGCTCTATGATTTCTTCTATGATGATACTGTGACCGGATATAAGAATTATGCCGAATTCATGGGCATGGAATATGAGGAGTTTCTGGAAAGTTATATGAGCGAGGAAGAGATTAACGCTATGGTGGACGAGCAGGTCAATGAATATCTTGTTGTCCGGGCGATTCTTGAGAAAGAAGGCAAGGAAATCAGCGACAGCGAATACCAGGAACTGGCTGAGAAGTTGGCGAAGGAAAATGATTATGAAACGCTCGAGGAGTACGAGGAAGATTACGGTAAAATCTATGTCAAGACGCAGCTTGCAAGGGACAGAGTGGTTGAACTTTTGTATGACGCCGCCAAGTTAAAGGAAGTCCCTTATGAGGAATATCATGCCAATGACGAGTTGGAATGGGAAGATGAAGGTGAGGATTCGGAAGGCAGCGATGATCTGGAGCTGGATTTGGGAGACGAGGAAGACAGCGATGGTTTAGAATTGGACTTAGGAGATGGAGACGACAGCGAAGTATTAGAAAATCTGGCAGAGTAGACGTAGGAATGGGGCTGTCGCACTAACATAAATTACAAGCTTTAGATTCGTTTAAAAGGTTTACATTGCAGAGCAATGTAAACAACATGCACAAAAAATATCTTGGGAAGCTAGCTTCCCAAGATATTTTTTGTGCATTCTGTCTTTGCCGCATAAGCGGCAAGACCTTTTGAACGAGTAACTATATTAGTGTAATAGCTATGAGCGGCAACAAAAGGCGTTGCGAAAAACGATCTTTTCTGAGCGCCTATTGTTTTAGAACTCTTTTTTAAGCACATTGCAAAACTCTTCCACAGAATCGGCAATTGTGATTGCGCCGTGTTCCTCAAGGAACTGTCGGCTGCGGAAGCCCCAGCTTACACTGATGCAGGGGATTCCGGCGTTTTGGGCTGTTACAATATCAACATCGGAATCTCCCACATAGACGCATTGGCTGGGAGAAACATGTAATTCTTCCATAGCTTTAAATACGGTGTCAGGCGCAGGCTTAGGCGCAGTCTGGGCAGATTCCCCGATGGCCGTCGTGATATACGGCGAGAAAAAGTCCTCGCACAGCCCCTTGACGGCAAGGTCAAATTTGTTGGAGACCACCGCCATTTTATAGCCGGATTCATATGCTTCCTTGAGAAAATCCATAATCCCCGGAAATGGCTTGGTGAGATCTTTTTTATGGATTTCGTAATGCTCTTTAAAGTCTTTCAGGCAGCTTTCAAACGCTGCAAAAGAACGTCCGCCAGGTACGGCGCGTTCCATGAGGACGGTTACCCCATTGCCCACCATTTGACGTACGCGGTCGTTGGTGTGGGTGGGCAAATTGTATTTCTCCATGACATAATTTACGCTTCCGGCAAGGTCAGCCAGAGTGTCTAACAGAGTGCCGTCTAAGTCGAAGATGATGGTATTTTTGGTTGGCATGGTAAACTCCTCCTAATCTACAAGTATAAAACTGTGCGTGGAAATTTATTTCCTGGAACATAAACAGCCTCTTCTATCGTTGATACAGCTGTTAAAAATTAAAATACAGGAAAGTGGAAATACCCGCGAACGACATAACAGACCAAACCGTGAATATTATAGTAGTCAGGGAAGTCCTGATGTTGGGCTGGAATTCTATCTCCCTGCTGTTGCGGAAGTTCAGTACGATAAAAAACGCTCCGAAAATAAACAGCCAGAGGTGGAAACCGGTAATTTTTGCAGGCAGATAATTTAAAAAGGGTATTTGTTTTTCAAAAAATTTAAACTCCGGCAGGTTGAAACATTGGTAGAAATCCTTGTGAATTTTAAAACTTGACAAGGTAAACATATTTTTAATGAATGCAATTGCGGATTGGATATTATCTGCCCGGAAAAAGACCCACAGTATATTTACGGTCAGGAAAGTAAGCGCCCATTGTGTGATATTCCCCAGTTTTTCCCATGATTTGTGGAACAGCCGGTTCAGGCAGCTCAGGAACCCATGGAGCACGCCCCATAAAATAAACGTCCAGTTGGCGCCGTGCCAAATGCCGCTGACGAGGTAGACTACCATAATGTTAATATAGGTACGGATTTTGCCTTTGCGGTTTCCGCCCAAAGGAATATAGATATATGTTTTGAGAAAACGGGTCAGCGACATATGCCATCTGTCCCAGAATTCTGTTATGGAAGCAGATTTGTATGGGGAATTAAAGTTCTGGGGCAGTTCTATGTTAAACATATGGCCGATACCGATTGCCATATCGCAGTATCCGCTGAAATCAAAATAAAGCTGGAAGGTGTAAGACAGCGAGGTAATCAGCGCTTCCATAGAACTGAGGGTATCTATGGTTCCAAACCCATAGCTGACAGCTTTGCCAAATGTATCGGCAATGATTACTTTTTTGAACAGTCCCAGGGAAAAAATATACATGCCCTTTGAAAAGTTTTTAGGTATGAACCGGCGTTTTTCCTTTTGCCGGAATTGTGGGATCATTTCGTTGTGCAGGACAATAGGCCCGGCAATCAACTGTGGGAAAAATGATACGAATAATGCATATTCGTCAAAGGAATATCCTTTTGTCTCGCCTCTGTAAGAGTCCACAAGATACGATATCTGCTGGAAAGTAAAGAAACTGATTCCTAGAGGGAGTACAATATTCCTTAGCTCGAATGATTTGCCAAATACGGAATTGACGTTCTCCAGAAAAAAATTAAAATATTTAAAATAAAAAATTACGGCGACATTACCGCAGATTCCAAGAATAAGGGAGAACCTGCGCAGATATTCCTGTCCTGAGCGTATCATCATTTGGGAAATGAGGTAATTAACGGCGATACTTCCACAGATAATCAGCAGATAGGAAGGATTAAAATAACCGTAAAACCACAGGGACATTCCCGTGAGGAATATACTTGATGCCCGATATAGATGAAAGTGGTTAAGCGTATAATATCCTGCTAAAGCAAGCGGAAAGAACAGAAACACAAAAATATAGGAATTGAACAGCATAATACTTCTCCTTTTTACTTATCGTGCAGTGCACTGTAATCATAGTTATTGTAAAAGTCTCGCTTGGTTTGTATATAATCCAGATAATTTTCGTTTGTCAGCAGATATTCTTCATTATACATCCATTTCAGAATCTGGGAGTTTACCCATTCATCGTAGTGTGCCTGATCCCTGTAGTGCTCAAGATTACATACGAGCTCTGCATTATTGCAAAAGGAATACAGTTTGACATTAGGATATTTTAAAAGTTCTTCGATGACCATCTGTTCAGCGTCAATTTGACTGTCAAGTGTGCCTTCGTTTTTGGCCATGTCCCAGTAACAAATGCTGTAAGGCGGAAAAAACAGATAAAATGTTGTCTCAGGGTGTGCGCTTACCAGTTCCGTAACATTCTGCTGGATATTTTCACTTACCATTCGGCGTTCTTCTTCGGTGAGCTCTCTGGGTGGCTGCGGATCTTCCAGGCTGTAGGAGGCGAGGACGCTTTTGGCGCCAAATTCGTATTCGGACATCCAATTAACGTATTCGTCGAAAGTTGTCGTTTTATTTCCGTCTTTCGTGTATTTGAGGACTTTCATTGTACGGTCAAAAAGTATCGTTTTGTTGAGAAAGTAATTCACATCGTCAAATAGATTATCATTGTATAAATAGGTAGGATATTCTACATCCGTGCGATAGTGATCTTTGTCTTTTATCAGCCGGGAATAGTCGAGGGCCCGAATGACGTATTTAATGTTTTTATTATACTTATAAGCCAGTTCCAGGCTATCGTCTATTTCTTTGTAGCCTCCTCCCGAATAAGGGATTTTTATAAAATTGGCTTTAAAAATTGTGTCGGCTTCGGATGTCTTGAAGTTTTCTGTCATGGAAGTACCGGTGATGATGCTATCGTATTCAAAATGCCGTGTAATACCATTATTCTGGTATCGCTCATTGGTAATAGGATATTCGTATTTTGCCAGAGGCGCATGATAATGGAAGAAAGGGTCGATGTAAATGGTAAGGGAACCCAGCAGGCAGAATGAAATCAGAAGAATTGTCAAGGTTGCAGTAATCCATATTTTATCTTTTTGTGAATGATTATTTTTTTCCATGGTAATGCCAAGCCTTTCTGAAATACTATTTTCGTATTTTAATTTTTCCTAACATAATGTATCATAACTTGTCTATACGCGCAAGATATAAGTGTTTTTTATGATTTCCATTTAAACGTAATTGTGCTAAAATAAAAAACAGGGTTAAAATAATAATGAATGGAGAAGAATTATGTGGGAAAAAGTATGGAGAACAGATAAGATTGCATATGGTGGAGATTATAACCCCGAGCAGTGGCCGGAAGAGACTTGGGAGGAGGATATGCGCCTTTTGAAGCTGGCGCATATAGATACGCTGACGTTGAATGTGTTTTCCTGGGCCTTGTTGCAGCCTTCGGAGGATGAATACTGTTTTGAGAAATTAGATAAAATTATGGAGATGGCAAAGGATCATCAAATGAACGTCTGCCTTGCTACCAGTACGGGTGCGCATCCGGCGTGGATGGCGCGCAAATACCCGGAAATTCTGCGCACAGATTTTAGCGGTATCAAGCGTAAGTTTGGCGCAAGGCATAATTCCTGTCCCAACAGCCCGGTATACCGAAAATATTCTGTTCGCCTGGCTGAAAAATTGGCCGAGCGGTATCAGAAATATGACAATATTATCGGCTGGCATATATCGAATGAGTTTGGCGGCGAGTGTTACTGTGAGAATTGTGAGAAAGCATTTCGTGCGTGGTTAAAGGAGCGGTATGGAACGCTTGACGAGCTGAATCGCGCCTGGAATACAGCTTTCTGGGGACATACTTTCTATGATTGGGACGAGATTGTGCTGCCGGACCGCCGGACGGAACATTTTAGTGAGAACGAGACAATGGCGCAGACAATCAGTCTGGATTACAAGAGGTTTAATTCCGACAGTATTTTAGATTGTTTCCGTCTGGAATATGAAGCAGTCAAGAAATATACGCCGGATATCCCAGTGACGACCAATCTAATGGAAGGCGCGTACAAGGGACTGAATTATCGGAAATGGGGGAAATACATGGATTTCATTTCCTGGGACAATTACCCCTCAAACGCAGATTCTTTCAGTAAGATTGCATTCAGCCATAATTTAATGCACAGTCTTGGCGATGGCAAGCCTTTTGTGCTGATGGAGCAGACGCCGAGCGCACAGAACTGGCAGCCGGTCAACGCGTTAAAACGTCCGGGAGTGATGCGGCTGTGGAGTTACCAGGCGGTGGCGCATGGTGCGGACGCCGTGTTGTTCTTCCAGTTAAAGCGCAGTATTGGTTCCTGTGAAAAATACCACGGCGCAGTCATCGACCATGCGGGGCATGAGCATACGCGGGTATTCCGGGAAGTGGCGCAGCTCGGGGAGGAGCTTGAGAAGCTGGGCGGAGAGATTCTTGGCGCATCCAAACCGGCGGAAGTAGCGTTGATGTTCGATTGGGAGAACTGGTGGGCAATCGAATATTCTGCCGGCCCCAGTAAGTATCTGAAATATCTGGATGAGATTATGAATTACTATACGGCGCTGCACCGGCAGAATATCTCGGTGGACATCGTGGGCGAAGAGGATGATTTGTCTGGTTATAAAGCGGTGATTGCCCCGGTATTGTATATGACGAAGCCCGGTGTAGATGAGAGGATTCGCGAATTTGTGCGCGCAGGCGGTACGTTTGTGACGACGTTTTTCAGCGGCTATGTGGATGAGAATGACCTGGTAGTGATTGGCGGTTACCCGGGAAGGCTTCGGGATATTCTGGGCATCTGGGTGGAGGAGATAGATGCGCTTCCAGAGACGAAAAAGAACAGCTTTGTCTATGGCGGGCAGACTTATAGCGCAGGTATGCTCTGCGACATCATGCATCTGGAGGGCGCTAAGTCGCTGGCCGAGTATCAGGAGGATTTCTATGCGGGGACGCCGGCCATTACCTGTAACTCTTTTGGGCAGGGGCAGGCGTATTATGTGGGAACCCGCCCGGAGGAAAGTTTTTATGGAAGGCTGATAGAAGAAATCTGTGAAAAGCAGCAAATCAGCTCGGCAGCCGAGGCGCCGTTAGGCGTTGAGGTTGTGGAGCGCCTGAGAGATAAAGAGCATTATTTGTTTATGCTCAATCACAAGGAGGGGATGCAGAAAATTGCTGTGCCGGCAGCGTGCAGCGACTTGCTGACCGGTAAATCGTATCAGGAGAAAGAACAGTTGGAGCTTGACGCCAAAGGCGTGGCGATCTTGAAATGGACAGAGAGTGAATGAAAGGGCTGTAATCACCTATGGCATGGCTGCTTTAAAGTGGAGGGAAGGATAGTGAGAATTTGCCATGATTTTGTTAAAAGCCAATGAAGAACTGAAATCGGTATTTGGGCGCATGATTAAAACCATGGGCGTAAACGTGACGTGGACAGGGAAGTTTGTGGTGTTGAATAATTTCTTAATTCTGTCGGGAAATGTGCGCTCGCTGATTTTTAATTTTGATAACCGTAAGGTGAACACCAATGTTATTGAGCTGCCGGACCGCGACGAGGACGCGGAGCCGGTGGAGGGCAATGATATCCTTACCAATGTGCTGAATATGACGTTATATGCTTTCGGGAAATGGGGCGCTATCAAGGGACTGAAAGTGGATCAGGATTATAATCAGCTCAATAACCTTTTCCAGGCAGTCTTAAAGGACATAAAGATCAAACCGGGATTTCGGGATGATTATTTTCGTTTCTACAAGAATGAGATTCAGATGACTTACGAGGAAGTAGTAGAGGCCGCTGTGGAGGAGGGAAAGCGTAAGGCGCAGGAAATAAAAGAGGAGGAAGAAGCAAGGCAGGCAGAAGAAGGTCTGGGGCTGTGGCACAAAATCTGCTGGGGCGTAGAGCGGCGCCAATTTGAAAAGAGCGAGCTTACTGCTTACGAGAAACACGCCTCCCGGCTGGGAAATAACTTTTACCGCACTGGGATTTGCTGTGCCAAATGCGCACAAAAGATGTTTATGGCGGTCTACCCGGAGGGCGAGGAACTTCCGGTAGAAACCGAGGAAGGTAAGGTGTATTTGGCTAGAAGTTACACCTGTAATCAGTGCAATTCTTTTTATACGCCGCGCCCGGGCAAACTGATACAAGAAGGCGATGTTTATACGCTTACGTTTGGCAATGACAGAGACGCCTATGAGGATTATCGGGAACTTTTAGGAAGGAATGCGCGGCGCACGACAAATTATCATTTTAATGAGTATGAATGGGAGCGCGGTAAGACGAGAGATCCCCAGACGGTTGAGGAAGCCTGCGCTGATTTGGAGGATATGGCCGAAGAGGAGCTTCTGGAATTGGACGCAAAGTTGGAGGACGGTTTTTATCCGCTGGAGAAAGCCAAACCATACCGGAAGCGGATTCAAGATTTGCTCCGTAAAATATCAAAGAATAGAGAGAAATCTGGAGAACCTTCTGTACAAAACGGAAGTGGAGGCCAGCAGAATTTCCATGCTGCAAATAATAAAAGTGGAGGTCAGGAAGAATCCCGGACGGTGGAAAATAGGAAGGAAAGCCGGGGAGATTTTAAGGCTGCAAAAGCAAGAAATGGAGGGCAGGGAAGTTTAAATTCTCTGGCTGCGGAAAGCCAAGGCAGTAATGAAGGCGCAAGGCGTCCAGGCAGCAGCCAAAATCTGACGGAAGGCGCCGGTGTTCGGAGCGGCAATGTTGACAGCGACAATTTAGAGGATGAAGTATTTGGCAAATATCAGGCGAGAATGAAAGTGTTAGACCGTATGTCCCAGCGCCAGTTAGGGGAATTGCGGCAGCAGATCCAGGCTGAGAAGAGGCTCGTCCACGACCAGAAAAAAGATTTTAACAGTCAGATAGACGAAGCGTTGGCGCGGCGCGAGGAAGAAAGCCTGCGGCAGAAGGTCAAAGACTGCACAGGTAAACCGTATCATGTGATGACGCGTATTGAGGCGGAAATCAGGAAATCAAAGGCAGCCGAGTCTGCGAAAGCGGAGGCGTTGTCGGAGATTGCAGAGATGAAACGCGCGCGCGGGCAGCAGGAGGCAGAGCAGATGGTAGCTTCCATGCCGGCGAATATGACGCGCAGCCAGTACCATGCATTCCGCCAAAAACTGGCGCAGTATCAGGATGTGGATTTTTCACCGTTTGAGGAAAAGTTGGAGGAGCAAGGCAGACAGGCGCAGAAGACGGAGCTTGACGTCATGCTGCGGCGGATTGACAAGAGTGAGCGCATAGGCCTGCTCAAGATGTTAGAGCAGTTAAAAGAAGGATTTTCGGGCAAGGATGCGGCTGCCGTGCAGGCGAAAATTGAGGAACGTCTGCGCCGGATTGACGCGGCGGCCATAGACAAGATTTGTCCCAATATCCTTACGATGACGTTTGACGAGGCTGTAAAGGCGTATGAGAAGATAGAGGGCGGGCCGTTCCTGCCGGAGTTGAAGACGAATACGCTGGAAATGATAGATAAACGGCTCACCAAGATAAAAATGGATGAGTGCGCGCTGCTGGTGGATAAGCTGCGCGAGGATTTGAAAGGCAGAATTAAGGACATGCAGCGGCTTCATTTTTATGAAGTGCGCAAAGTGATGCGTGGAGAATGGGAGGAACAGGAGGCCAGGCTGGCGGCAAAGGCTTTGAATACATATGCCGCGGACAGAAGCCGTTATGAGTACCCGATTCTCATTTGTGATTCTTCGGCAAAGAAAAACGGAAAAGAAGGTTTTTTGCTGACGCCGGATCATATTTTCTATAACAGTACGTTTAACAGTGAGAAAATTCCGATCCGTGCAATTCACGGCGTAGAAGGCAATACTGGGCTGTTGAACCGCGGAATTTATTTGAACCGCGGCAACGGCGCGAAGACGAAGATTCCGGGCGGAATACCGGCGAAAGAACTTGCGGTATTTGCGCAGGTTCTGGATGCGTTTGTTTCTTATTTACAGGAAAAGCCGGAGTCGAGAAGTATTTCGTATCTGGCCAAGGAAAAGCATGAGGTGAAGTGCTGTTATCGCTGTGGATATACATATCGCGAGGGGAATGTCTGTCCTAAGTGCGGAAATCAGGCGAACAAGTAATTGAAAAAATACGGCGGGGAAGAGGGAGCGAACGCGCTCAGTCCTTCCCCAGCCAATTGCGCAGAGGATTCACTTTCTGCGCTTTTTTCATAATGTCATCTGCATTTTGCAGCAGATATAGGCTTAACTGCTGCGTCTCTTCAGCGGTGAACCCCGTAGATTTCTCAATCTTTCCCGAAGGAAGGCTGCCTTCTGCAAAATCCTTTCCGCGTTCAAAAGAGACATGGACGATTTTCTGATTATTTTTGGTGATGACGCCGGAATAAGTCATGCGGATTTCTTCTGATTGTTTCATGGGAACGCCCCCCTTTAAGCAGGATTTCTAATTTTTCTAATCAAAATTATAACGTATTTTTAGAAAAAAACAACAAGGATATTTAAAAAAATAATTTCCGCGAATTGTTGGAAAAAAGAATTCATTTGGCCGTCATTCTGTGTTAGAATGAAACTAACTATCGTTGCTATTTTTAGTCAACACAGAAGAAGGAGGTTTTTATGAAACAAAGCTTTAGGAATGTGCCATGGGGGAGGCTGTTGTCGGTTTTTTTGGCGGCGGCACTTTTATTTACCGGTCTGGAAACGCCGTTGTTTGTCCAGGCGGCGGAAGGGGGTACGATTTCTATCGGGACGGCGGAGGACTTGCAGAAAATTGGCACGGACAGCGCCTATCCCATGAGCGGGGATTATAAATTGACCGCAGATATTGATTTATCCGGCGACGATTGGGAGCCGATGGGCGGTCATATAGGTAATAAGGGTACATGTAACCCGGCGGAAGCAAATGTGTTTTCCGGTACGTTCGACGGCCAGGGTCATGTGATTTCCGGGCTGACTATTAATTTGAATGATTCGATTAATCAGGCAAATAAGTATGGGCAGGTCGGATTTTTCAGTGTGATCGGTTCCAATAATGCAAGCGATTATGCGGATGTAAAAAATATAATTTTTACGGATGTTGCTATCCGTACAGATTTTCCAGATGGGCTGGCGGCCGTGGGCACGCTGGCAGGTGAGGTCAATGGGTACGCCAATATTTCTGGGATTGTCGTTGTGGACGGCACGTTGACAGTCAATCCTTCGGGAATCTGCGATACTGTGGGAGCGGGAGGAATTATCGGAGAGTGCAGGACGTCGGACGCCGCCATTATGAATAATTTTATTTCCGTCAAGGACTGTTATAATGGGGCGGATGTTTTTGCAGACGGTTCCCGGTCGGATTTAGTTTATGCGGCCGGCATCATTGGACGTGTTGCACAGTCTGCCTGCAAGACGATTGTTCAGTGTGTCAACACCGGCATCATTCAGTATGCAGGCTATGATGCTTTTGGCATTGCTACAGCGCAGAATGGCAACGCAAGTTTTTTGGGCACGCTTAACGATTGCTATATCCCGTCTTCGTTGGAACAGCAGGTTTTGGGAGGGGTGACGGCAGTCAAGGATAAGGAACTGCTGGGCGGAACGCTCGTTGGCCATCTGTCGGCTGATACCTGGCAGGCAGAAGCGGGCTGTTATCCTGTTCCCAAGTTTTGCTTATCTTCCAGCGCGGCGGGAAGAATTTATCTCTCCGGGCTGTCGCTTACATTTGCAGAAGGCGAATCGTCATCCGGCGTAAGGACGGAGATTGTGCTTCCACAGACGGCGGGAACAGATGCGATTACCTGGAGCAGCAGTGAGGAGACGGCTTTAACCATTGAAGGTGATAAGGCGGTGGCGCATCCGACGGAGATTGGTATGGATACGACTGTGATGCTGACAGCCAGGTCTGCCAAAGGATACAGCCGCGGGTTTAAGATTGTAGTATTGTCAGACAATGCGCAGACGGCGGCATTCGACCAGCCCTATGCCAAGGTGGGGACGGCGCTGACTGTTTCTGTGTCAAATCTGCCGGAAGGCAGCAGCCTGAATTATCGGTGGAGTGTGAACGGTACAGCTATCTCCAATTCCGGTAATAGTTATACGCCGGCCAAGAATGATTTGGAGAAATTTATTTCCGTCGCCATTACGACAGCGGACGGCAGTGTGAGCTGGAATCTCTCTACTTATTGCAGCGAGCTCCCGGTTGTCTACATAGATACGAATGACGGTCAGGGCATTAACAGTAATACGGTGGCTAAGGACGCCGTCATGAAGGTACAGGGAAATGATGAATTCAACGATCAGTCTTATTGGTACGATGGAGAGACGACAATCAAGGGCAGAGGCAATTCTACCTGGAGCCAGGCAGTGGCATGGAATGTGAAAAAGCCGTACAAATTAAAGCTTGGCACGAAGACAAACTTGCTGGGGCTTGGCAAGAATAATAAGAAGGCCAGCAAGAACGCCAATAAGCATTGGGTGCTTCTGGCAAATATGATAGACCACACCAACATGCGCAACGAGCTGGCATATAATTTTTCGAGAGATGTAGGTATGGAAGTGTCTATGGGTACGACGAATGTCGTGCTGATTCTCAACGGACAGTATCAGGGTATCTATGAGCTGGCAGAACATGTGCGGGTTGGTTCTGCGCGTGTCAATGTGCATGAGTGGGAAGGCCAGGCGGATGATATTGCGGAGGCGATCTGTTTACAGAATCCCACGTTGAAACAATCTGATCTGGAAAAGGCGATGGAACAGGATTATAGCTGGGTGACAACGAAAGAGTTCACGTTTAAAGGCGAGACTTATAAGATCGCTGATTATTACACAGATGAAATCCCGGAAATTAGCGGTGGATTCTTGCTGGATATGGATTTCAGGAGCACGTCAGACCAGTATAAATATATCTCAACGTTTTCGACAAGATATGGAAATATCCCCATGTTTTTCCGTGCGCCGGAATATGCGAAGACGAGCCCGGAGATGATGGCATTTGCCAAGGATTATCTGGACGCCTATGAAGCGTCGCTGCGCAGCCCAGATTTTACCGCGGATTATAAAGGGGAGAAAGTCCATTATACGGATTTGTTTGAGCTGGATTCTCTGTTGCAATACTGGCTGCTGTGCGAGTATGTGAACAATTGGGATTCTATGAAGAATAGTACCTATCTTTATAAAGATATAGACGGCAAGGCAAAGATGGGGCCGGCTTGGGATTATGACTGGGCATGGGGCAATATCAATATGTACAGCATGACCGGGCCGTTTGTGTACGACAATTGGCATACGACGCTTTGCGGTATGGACACCTCACAGGGCGGTTTTGGAGAGCAGGGGTATCAAAAGGAGCAGTGGAACCGTTACTTGGTGAAAGACCCTTATTTTGTGACAAAAGCATTTGAGTTCTATAAGAAATACCGCCCCACTGTCATTGAGGATATTATGAAAGACGGCGGTACGATCGACACTTTGCAGAAGAAGTACAGTTCAGCATCTCTGGCTAATGATGATAAGTGGGCTTACTCTTATGATAGGTGCAGTGGTTTTGCTTTTGTAAATGGGCAGAAGGTGCAGACGACAAGCCAAAGGTATGATGCAGCGATTGAGTCCTTAAAGACATTTATTGAAAAGCGTGTAGAGTGGATGGATGCGCAGTTTACAGATGTGCAGGGGTTGTATCGGTCTCTGGGGAATCAGGTGTCCTCGAAGATTGCGGTGACAGCCACAGAGGACAGCGCAGACGGCGCTGTAACTGCCACGGCAAAAGTAACGGATACCAATGTAAATGCGGTGACGTTCCTGGTGAACGGCAAGAAAGCGCAGGTAGACGGCAATGTGGCTGTTCCGCTTACGAATGGGCAGGCAAGTATTACCGTTGACAGCAGGTTGTTAGAGGCGGCAGACGGCGCTATGAATACGATCGAGGTTCTGGGGCTGAACGGCAGCGCCTATGTACCAGGCGCCATGAACTTTGCCAATATAGTAACGACAAATGTACAAGTTCCAGCGGTATTGACAGGTACTGTCAGCGTAACATCAAGCAGGGAAGGCGACGTTTCCTATCCGGGAGATACGCTGACCGCCAAAGTGGGCGATGACACCAATAATACCGGAACCTTGAGTTACCAGTGGTATGCAGGCAGCACGAAGATAGAAGGAGCCACTAAGACAACATATGTGCTGACAGAAGCAGAAATTGGAAAATCAGTGAGCGTCAAAGTTGCCAGTACGGTGGAGACCGGACAGCTCCAAGGAGATTATACAGGGACGATTAGTGAGGAACCAGGACCGGGGCCAGATCCAGGGCCGGAGGAACCGGCTAAACTGACTGGAACAGCCGCCGTAGCTTCAAGCAGAACCGGCGGAATATCTTATCCAGGCGATGTGCTGACTGTGAAAGTTACACAGGATAACAATAGCGGGATATTGACTTACCAGTGGTTAGCTAATGGGGCTAAGATAACAGGGGCAACCAGAGCAACTTATATGTTGACAGCCAATGAAATTGGCAAAAAGCTGACCGTGGAGATCACAAGTTCTGTAGAGACTGGGAGAATCAGCGGGACTTATACAGGCAGGATAACGGCCAAGCCAATAAAAGCGACGAGCATTTCTGTGTCTGCCAAGAGCAAGAAGATGTATGCTTACCAGACGTTGCAGTTAAAAGCAACCGTGAAACCCAAAGGCGCATCCCAGAAAGTTTCCTACACCGTTGACAAGAAGTCTGTCGCTGCCATTTCTAAAAGCGGAAAAGTAACGGCAAAATCACCGGGCAAAGTAAAGATTACGGTGAAAGCGACGGACGGAAGCAATGTGAAAACAACGTATACCGTTACTGTGTTAAAGCCCGTGCTCAAGGTTAGCGGCAAAACGACGGTTAAGAGGAAGAAATCCATTACCTTGACAGCCAAGCCGTATGGTTTGAAGGGCGCAGTCAAGTGGAAGTTAGACGCCAAAGGCAAGAAATTGCTAAAACTGAAAAAGATGAAAGGAAACAAGGTGAAGCTGACGGCCAAGAAGAAGACGGGAACAGCGAAACTGACAATCACCTGTGGAAAGAAAATAGTTACGAAAAAGATACGTGTGAAGAGATAAGAAATACAAGAGAAGGTAGAACAAAGTGGGCAAGCCCGCTTTGACGCGCCGAGCACAATTGCGAAGCAATATTTACCTCTTGTGCGAGTGCGCATATTATTTTTTCTCTTATAGGAAGACACTTTCACGCTTTAGCGTGACAAGGTCTTTCCTATAAGAGAAAAACAGGAGAGCGAAGCCATGAGTATAAAAAATAGAAAGGGATGAGCAGTACATGAAGTTAGGAATAACCATGGAAGGCGGAGCAAGCCGCACGGTATTTAGCTGCGGCGTGGCAGATGCATTTTTAGAGGAAGGGATTATGCCGGATTATTTTATCGGCGTGTCGGCGGGGATTGCCTATGGGGTGTCTTACCTCTCCAAGCAGAAAGGCAGGAACCTGACGATTATCCAGAAATACATGAATGATAAACGGTATATGGGTGTGCGCCATTTGTTAAAGAGCAGGAATTTCTACAACATTCCTTTCGTGTTTGAAGAGATACCAAATAAGCTGGAGGCTTTTGATTTTAAGGCGTTTGAATCATTTCCGGGGAAGGTGGAGGCGTGCGTCACCAACATTCATACCGGGAAGGCCGAATATTTGGAAGTTCCCAGGCGGGATGATAAATTTCAGGTGTTGGTGGCAAGCTGTGCGCTGCCGATTCTCTTTCAGCCGGTAAAGGTAGGCAAACATTATTATCTGGACGGCGGCGTGTCTGATTCCGTTCCCTATAAGCGGGCCATCGAGCAGGGCTGCGATAAGAACATCGTTATCCTCACCAGGGAGCGCGACTATGTCAAGAAAGCGGAACGCGCGGGCAATGTCTCCATCAAATTGTATAAAAAATACCCACATATTGCAGAGGATTTAAAGACGCGTCCCCAGCGGTACAATGCCTGTATGGAAGAACTTTTAGAAAAAGAAAAAGCCGGCCAAGTATTTGTGATTGCGCCGGAAACAACGTATGGCGTCAGCAGGACAGAGTCTAATCCTGACAAGTTGACAAAGCTCTACAAAGAGGGCTATCGACAGGCAAAACGGCAGATGGCAGATCTGAAACGGTATTTAGGAAGGGAGTAGTGCATGAGGATTTTTCATCTCTCTGATCTTCACATTGGTAAGCAGCTTCATGCTTACAACCTCAAGGAAAATCAACAGGCGGTACTGTCGCAGATTGTAGACAAGGCACGAGAATACCGCCCGGATGCAATTTTAATCTGCGGCGATATTTTTGACCGCGCGGTGCCTTCGGGAGAAGCGTATACAGTTTTTGATAAATTCTTACAGGAGTTATCCGCCATTTCGCCGGCGATTCCGGTACTGATAATTGCCGGAAACCATGACAATGCCCAGCGTTTGGATTATGCCTCTTCCTTTCTGGAAAAGCATCAGATTTATCTGTCGGTATCGGCGCCTGCACAGCAGGAAGAACATTTGAAAAAGGTTGTGCTGCATGACATGCACGGGGAAGTGCATTTTTATCTGCTGCCATTTTTAAAACCGGGGTATGTGCGGCAGCTTTTTGCGGAAGGGGTAGTCCACGATTATGAGAGCGCAGTCCGTGAAATTTTGCGGCGGGAAGAGATTGATTATGGGAAGCGCAATGTGCTGCTGTCCCATCAATTTTATACGAACGGCGGACAAGCCCCTGAGCGGTGTGAATCGGAGCAGCTTGTAATTTCCCTTGGCGGCTTGGAAAATGTGGATGCGTCTGTGGTTGAGAAATTTGACTATGTGGCCTTAGGGCATATTCACGGCGCGCAGATGGTAAAGTTTCCCCATATCCGTTATTGCGGGACGCCGCTCAAATATTCGGTCAGTGAGGAACGCCACAAGAAATCCATTACCATGGTGACCCTGGAGGCGAAAGGAACGCAAGCTGTCATAGAGACGATTCCCCTGACGCCGTTTCAAGATGTGCGTAAAGTGCGCGGACTGCTGCGAGAAGTGATAGAGAAGGCCACAGACAAAAACCGCCATGATTTCCTCAGTGTTACTTTGACGGATGAAAAGGAGCCTTACCATCCCAAGGAACAGCTCGAGGAGGCGTACGATTCTATCTTGGAGGTGCGGATAGACAACACCAGGACGAGGAACCGTATCGAGGAAGCGCAGGGGGAGACATTCTGTGTGCAGCCGCTGGAGATGTTTCGGTCGTTTTATCAGGAAATGCAGGGGCAGCCGTTGACCGCACAGGAGGAAGCGTTGGTAGAAGAGATTGTGGATGAATGGAGGGAAGAAATGTGAAGCCCATAACATTGACAATGTCGGCGTTTGGCTCCTATGCAGGAGAGGAAACGATCGACTTTTCACAGATGGACGGAGGGGTCTTTCTGATTACCGGGGACACAGGAGCTGGAAAGACGACGATTTTCGACGCCATAACGTATGCTCTTTACGATCAGACCAGCGGCGGAAAGCGCGAGGGGGCGATGATGCGCAGCCAGTATGCCAGCCCGGATGTGCCGACCTTCGTGGAGCTTACGTTTTCCTATCGCGGAAATTGTTACAAGGTGCGCAGGAATCCCAGCTATGAGCGTCCGAGCAGACGGAAAAACAAGGAAGGGCAGCGGACGCTTACCATGGAAGCGGCGTCTGTTTCTCTGACGATGCCGGATGGAAAAGAATTTCCGGGGAGAGCACGGGAAATCAATGAGAAGATTGTTGAGATTTTAGGAGTGGGACGGGAGCAGTTTACACAGGTTGCCATGATTGCCCAGGGGGAATTTATCCGTCTGCTCCATGCATCTTCCAGAGAGCGCAAAGAGATTTTCGCGAAGCTATTTGATACCGGCGTTTATGAGCGGATTCAGAAATATTTGCGTGAGAAGAGTAAGTCTTTGTATGGGAAATTAGAAGACAACCGTAAACTGTGCGTGCACGAGATTCAGGGCGTACAGTGCGCCACGGAAAGCACATGGTGGGAAGCGTGGCAGGAGAGTCGGCAGCGGTTAGAAACTGACGCCCCACAGATTCAGGAAGTTTTAGCGAAAATTATTCGTGAACAAGAGGCGCAGGAGAAAAAGCAAAAAGAGCGGGAACTAGCGTTAGCAGGACAGCAGGAGGAGTTGAATTATAAGCTGCGCCAGGCACAAGAAATCAATCGTCTTTTTGCACAGGCGAAGAAAGCGGATGAGGAGATAAAAAGCAGTAAGGAGAAGATAAGAGAACTGCAAAAGAAGCAGGCGGAGAGTGAAAAATTGTCTGCGGACGTTGCCGAATATTATCGTAAGCGTGTGCCAGTTTTGACGGAGAAAGCGGCGGAGTTAAAAAGCTTACTGCCCAAATATGCCCGCTTGAAAGAGCGGCAGCAGGAAGCGGAGCAGGCAAACAGACAGAGACAGGCTGCGGAGCGCAGATTAAAACAACAGACAAAGCTTCTTGCCGACACCGAAAGCGAAATACAACGATTGCAGCAGTCCCATCAGGAATTGGAAACAGAGGCGGCGAAATTGCCGGAGCTTGCGCAGCAGGAAAAAGAATTTGCGCACAGACAATCATTGTTGGAAGAGATGATGCGAACACAAAAGCAATGGCAAGCGTACGAAACAAAGCGAAAAGAAGGACAGGATAAGCTGGCAGTGTTGTTGGAGGATTATCAGCAAAAAAGCCGGGAACACGACAGCAAATATCAGATGTTTATCGAAGGACAGGCAGGGTTTTTGGCACAGGAGCTTCATGAGGGAGAACCGTGTCCAGTCTGCGGCTCGCGCGAGCATCCGCAAAAGGCAGCCTTTTCCGGGCAGGCAGTCACGAAGCAGCAGGTGGAGGGGGCAAAACAGGAAAGGGAGGAAGCGGATAAGCGTTTGCAGGAATATCAGCAGCAGTTTCAGAAAATCCAGGAGCAATGCGAACAGCAAAAAGCCTTGCTATTGCGGGATGGACAGCGTATGTTTGGGGATGGTTTTGAGCCGGGGATGATAAAGCCGGCGGTTCGTGCAGCTAAGAAAGAGCGGGAGGAATTTGGTAAGAGGTTAAAAGAATGTCGGCGCAAGGCAGAAGAATTAGAGTCACAGCAAAAGAGATTGGAAGAGAATGAGCAGAAAGCGGTTGCACTGCGAGAACAATCCGAGCAATTAAAAGAGCGGCAGTTTCAAATTACGCTTGTGTTTGAGAAAGTAGAGCAGGCGCGCCAGGATTTGCAAGCAGAGCTGCCATTTGAGAGAGAAGAGCAGGTGCAGGAACAGCTTGTGGCTCTGCAAAAGGAACAGCAGGGACTGGAAAAGAAAAAAATGAGGGCGGAACAGGATTTACAGAGATTGCGGGAAGAGCTGGCAGCGAAACAGGCAGCGTTAGAGCAGCGGCAAGAGAACCGCCAGCTTCTGGAGCAGCAAATGGAGGGGAAACAGCAGATAGAGACGGCAGAGCTGACAGAACAGGCATCTCTGTTAAAGCAGCAGATGCAAATATTAGAGCGGGAAAAGCGTACAATAGTCAGCATGGTGGAAGCAAACTGCATGGCGAAACAGAATCTTGCCGCCTTGTATCGTGAGCGGGAACAGTTGAAGGCAGAGTATGAGCTGGTGGGAAATTTAGACCGCACGGCAAACGGCAATCTTTCGGGGCAGGCGAAGATGGATTTGCAGACGTATGTGCAGCGCAGATATTTTCGGCACATTATCGGGGAGGCCAACCGCAGGTTGGTAAAAATGAATGGCGAACAATACATGCTGCAATGCCGGGACATGGAAAACCTGAGCAAACAGGGGGAAGTGGGGCTGGATCTGGACGTCTATGATTTGGTGACAGACAAGGTGCGGGATGTGAAGACGTTATCCGGCGGGGAATCTTTTTTGGCGGCGCTTTCCATGGCGCTTGGCATGGCGGACGTGATAACAGAGAGTGCGGGCAGGATCCATCTGGATACGATGTTCATTGACGAGGGATTTGGCGCGCTTGATGAGGAAGCGAGGCAGCGGGCAATTCTTATTCTCAATGAGCTGGCGGGCGATACGCGGCTGGTGGGTATTATATCGCATGTGACGGAATTAAAAGAACAGATGGATCAAAAACTGGTTATCAGCAAAAACGACAGAGGCAGCCATGCCCGCTGGGTGACAGATAGCTGATAAGAAGGAAGTTATGTAACACATTCGTGAAGAACGACGATTTATAGAGTGGCGTTTTGCCATAAGGAGGATGCTGGGATGAAAATTGTTTTTTTAGATGCGAAGTCAATTGGTGAAGATATTGATTTATCCGGCTATGAAGCGCTGGGGGAAGTGGTAAAGTATGATTTTTCTACGCCGCAGGAGGCAAGTGAACGGGTTGTGGACGCCGACGTGATTGTGCTTAATAAAGTGCCCGTCAATCAAGAGACAATAGGCAAGGCAAAGAATCTGAAGTTAGTCTGCGTCACGGCAACGGGAACGAATAATCTGCATAAAGAGTATCTCGACAGCCGCGGCATTGCCTGGCGCAATGTGGCGGGCTACTCAACGGAATCTGTGGCGCAGCATACATTTGCGATGTTGTTTTATTTGCTGGAACATCTTCCTTACTATGACGCGTATGTGAAGACGGAGAAATATGTGGGAGACCGGATGTTTACGCACTTTGACCGCAAGTTTTCCGAAATCTGCGGTATGACATGGGGAATTATCGGTATGGGAGCAATTGGCAGGCGTGTGGCTGAATTGGCGAAACTGTTTGGCTGCCAAGTCGTCTATTATTCTACTACCGGCAAGAATAACCAGCCGGGGTATGAGCGCGTATCGTTTGAAGATTTGCTGGAACAAGCGGATATTGTCTCTGTACATGCGCCGTTGACTGCGGAGACGGAAAATCTCATGGACCAGGCAGCGTTTTTGCGGATGAAAAAGTCTGCCATTTTCCTCAATCTGGGCAGGGGTCCCATTGTCTCAGAGCAGGCGTTGGCGGATGCTCTGGAAGCGGGGGAAATCCGTGCCGCAGGGCTGGACGTGCTGTGTGAAGAGCCGATGAGCCGCGAGAATCCACTAAGGCGCATCAAGGACAGCGACAGGCTTCTCATTACGCCGCATATCGCCTGGGCCAGCTTGGAGGCGCGCACGCGGCTGATGGAGATTATTCTGGGGCAGATAAAAGAATTTTTTGACCTTGACAAACCTTGATTCATATGCTAACCTATAAGAACTCTTTGCACTGCATATAAATCTACAGTACAAACTGAGCAGACCGTGGCAGAACGCCATGGGGTCGGGTCACAGGAGTGACAGTGGAATATTACATCCACGGGACAGTAGTTGCTAATACTGATTTCGTGGGTGTTTTTTTATCTTATAAAGATTGATTTGTCACGCTAAAGTGCGGAAATGTACAATGCTTTTATGAGAAATGTGGATAACGTGTATTCTTTCGCTGAGAGCGGTTTTCCCCAAGCCCACATGTATAGTGCCATAGAGCTATCTTAAATTTTGGAGGTAACTGATATGGAAGAAAACAGAAGTATGGAACAAAAAAGTTCTGCGGCAGAACTGGAATTTCAGAAAGTTGTGAATAAGGTATCTCTGATTACAATTTTGGGAAATGTGGCGTTATCTGTAATCAAACTGTTGGCAGGAATGATTGCCCATTCCAATGCAATGATTAGCGATGCCGTGCATTCCGCATCGGATGTGTTCAGCACGGTCGTTGTTATTATCGGCGTTAAGTTAGCGTCAAAGGAGCCGGACAAAGAGCACCCCTACGGGCATGAACGCCTGGAATGTGTGGCGGCAATTATCCTGGCAATGGTTCTCTTCATCACAGGGCTTGGGATTGGCATGGAAGCGTTTCAAAATATTATCAGCGGTAATTACAGCGAGCTGCAAGTGCCGGGAATTTTGGCGCTTATAGCGGCAGTCGTGTCAATTGTCAGTAAAGAGGCAATGTATTGGTACACGAGATATCATGCCAAAAGGATAGACTCCGGCGCGCTGATGGCGGACGCCTGGCATCATCGTTCGGATGCGTTTTCCTCCGTGGGAGCCTTGATCGGAATTGGCGGGGCCATGCTGGGTTTTCCTGTCATGGATTCCATTGCCAGCCTGGTAATTTTTGTATTTATTGCAAAAGCCGCCTTCGATATCTTTAAAGATGCTATAGATAAGATGGTGGACCATTCTTGTGATGAAGAGACAGAGAAGTGTATTTATGATTCTGTTATGAATAACGAGTATGTACTGGGGATAGATTTGCTGCAAACGCGCGTGTTTGGCAATAAGATTTATGTAGATGTGGAAATTTTGGCGGACGAATCGTGCACTTTGAGGGAAGCGCACGATATAGCGGAAACGGTGCACAATGAAATTGAACAGAATTTTCCCAAGGTGAAACATATTATGGTGCATGTGAATCCTGCAAAGAAAGAGGGGTAAGAGGAGAAAAATATGGCTTTGGAAAATAAACTTAGTATAACAGATTCCACAGAATTGGCTAGAATGGAAGAAAAGATAAGTAAGAAAAGAGCTGTACAATTATTTGAAAATGGATATCTGGATAATTATGAAGCCGGGACATTTCAGATGCTTGCAGCAATTCACAAATATTTATTTGATGAGATATATGATTTTGCGGGAAAAGTACGAACTGTAAATATTGCAAAAGGTAATTTTAGATTTGCACCGGTGATGTATTTGCAGGCAGCTATTGAGAATATTGAGAAGATGCCACAGTCAACATTTGATGAAATTGTTGAAAAGTATGTGGAGATGAATATAGCGCATCCATTCCGTGAAGGTAATGGACGAAGTACAAGGATATGGCTTGATTTAATTTTGAAAAAGGAGTTAAACATGGTCATTGATTGGAGTATTGTTGATAAGGAAGATTATTTACTTTCAATGGAAAGAAGCCCAATTAAAGATATTGAAATAAAATATATCTTGAAACAGGCTTTGACGGATAGGGTCAATGACAGAGAAGTGTATATGAAGGGCATAGATTATAGTTATTATTATGAAGGTTATGCTATATACAAAGCAGAAGATTTATAATAATATTCTCCTATCAACGGCAGGAGCGATGGAGGGGCTGGCAAATAATGGCTAGCCGACCCCTCAGCCGAGTGAAGGGCAGGTGAAAATTTACTGCCAGTATCATAAAATTTTAACTTGGTATTGTACTGTCGAGCCCGCTGTGATAAGATTTATTGCCCAGTTTTTCCAGCAGCGCACTCATGTGCGATTGCGCTGTCCGGGTGTGGAGAGGAATGGCAAACAGCCGGTTCAAATCCGCGAGTGTTTGCAGGTAATTTTCCTGCGCTTTCTCCATTAAATCAAAGAAAGAATCTGTAGAAATCCGGGATTTATCCCAGGGATTCTCCCATGGCTGGCGCAGGATGTTCAGCGGGTCTATATGGACGGTTAAAGTATCGCTGGGAATCAGCGTAGTGAGCAGCGGATAGCCCAGCGCCAGCGTTTCCAGCTTGCCTCCGATAGCTTTTTTCTTCCCGGAAGGGTCGTGTAACCATTTTGTACCCAATTGCATGGAACGGATGGCGGCGCGCATGGTAATGTAGTGGATGTTGAGTTCCGGGTAAGTTTTTTGGTATACATAGTGCAGGACGGTGGCAATTGTCCTGTATTGCAGAGGGGTCAGCCGTATTGTGGCGTCCTGCCGGAAAGCGGACGGCAGGCAGTGTTTATAAAATTGCAGCAGCTCGGTATCAATATCTGTTTCCAGGCTCATATGGCAGCTATGGTAACGGCCGTTTTTTTCTCTGAAATCTGTTTTCCAATAAATGTATGGATGGCAGCGGGTATCCAGTGTATAGTGCCCCAGGAATCCTGCAATGTAGGCTTCTGCGATCTTGCGCTCTTTGCCACTGCGAAACAGTTTCCGGCTGTTCAATAAATGTTTGAGGAATTCGCCGGTTTTGTCTGTATGTGCCACTGCGCCAATGTTATTGTGGTGGATTGTGTAAGAGGGCAGGAAATAGAAGAAAATATCCGGGCCCTGCAGTCCCAGGCTGAAAGCAGTCTGATTGCTGCGGATGGTTTGCTTTAATAAATGATTGTCAAAATGTCTATAGGTGTCTAATCCAAATAAATAATGTGTTGTGAATCCAGGCATGGTTTTTATCCTTTACAATATATTTTGTTGCTGAATTTGTAGTATATTTATTTTATCCTATTTGAGGGAATTTGTATACTGGAAAGTTTGAAGGAATGTGGTCTTTGTAAACGAATTGGGGCATAACAGGTTTGTCTGTTTTGGTGTTGTCAAATAATGATGGTTGTCGAAATACAGCATAGTAGGAGATGACATTACAATTAAATTATCCGCAGTTTCAACAAATAGAATTTCTAATAGGACAAATGATGTCCTAAAAGGAAATGCTATGAATATAAGGGTTTTAGAGATTATAGAAGAGCAAAAGGACATTTCATTGTCCGAAATAGCTGACTGTTTAGGCGTTTCATATAAAACAATACAGAGAGCCGTGACTAGTTTAAAACGAGCAGGTATTGTTGAAAGAATTGGTGGAAGAAGATATGGACATTGGAACGTAAATAAGAAGTGTAATAAATGAAACATAAAAGATAGGAAATTCCTCCAGCAAAAAGTTGGTAAGTGTTTGAGGTTTTAGGAGGTTCATCAGTGAAACAACCCTACGTAAATAGCAATCGCCTTGGAGGCGAAAGATTACTGCCGGGAGGCTCCTCGGCAAGCCGCGCGATACAGCCGCAGCGCAGCAGCAGTCTTGGCGTGAGCCGTCTGATTCAAGGCTATAAAGAGAAAGAGCGGCTGGCATTTGAGCAGGATAAGCTAAACGGGACGATTGAGCTGACGCCGCAGATGCAAATCACCTTCCGGAAAATTTTTGTGGAATTTAAAATTGGCGGCAAAAAGAAATATGTGCTCAAAAATACGCAGGCATTTGCAGACTCGCTGAGACGCAGGGAGTTTGTCAAATATGGGAAAGAGCTGGAATTTTATCATACGCTGGAGGCATTTACGAAAAAAAGCCGGCCGCTGGCGGAGTTTCTCATACAGGAAGCAGAAACGCGAAGCAATGCGAAGGCAAGCTGGGAATATTATGGGAAGAAAGGCCGCTTTGTGGAGATTGACAACGGAAATATGGACAATTTTTTTGAAGCGGTCGGAAGCATGGAGTTTGCGGTGGAAATGGATTATGACGCAAAAAGAATGTGGCGTGTCGTTCATGAGGAATATTTGCCGCATCTGACTGTGCGTGGACAGCAAGACGGCGTGACGATTGAGACTGAATCCTTGTTTTACGTATATGGAAGAAAGTATGCTTATTTATGGAAAAATGGATGTGTGTTTCGTATGCATTTAGAGAAAGCGCAGGAAATCATGCCTTTCTGGGAACATCTTCGCAATTTCAAATACGAAGAATTTTTTGTGGGCAAGCCAGAGCTGCCATCATTTTGCAAAGAACTGCTTCCTGTATTGGAACGTCATTACCTAGTGCAGCGGCAACAGTTTGAGGAGCGGGATTTTCTGCCGCCGAAACCAGACTATGAACTATATCTTGATGCTCCTGATGCACAGACGGTAACGTGTGAAATGTTTGCTGTATATGGGGATAAAAAATATAATGTCTGTGATAGGCAAAGAACGCTGGACAACCGTGACGAGTTAGATGAACTAAAAGCCAGGCAGAAGGCGTTGCGATGGTTTTCCCATACAGACCCGCAGAAAAAACAGATGCTTATTGCTGGGGATGAAGAGAAAATGTATCAGCTTCTTACGGAGGGCGTGGAAGCTATGTCGCAGATCGGCGTCTTATATATCAGCGACGAATTGGCAGGCATCCGTATCAAGGAAACGCCGGCGATTTCCGTGGGTGTTTCTTTGAAAGAGGAGTTGTTGGAATTGACCTTGGACAGCCCGGAAATGCCATTATCGGAGCTGATGGAGGTATTGTCAGCTTATCGGCGTAAACGCAAGTTTTTCCGACTCAAAAACGGTGATTTTCTCAGTTTGGAAGAGGGTGGTATTGCCGTGCTCTCGCGGGTTCAGCAAGGCGCCGGTATCTCTGCGCAAAGTCTGGTGAGCGGCAAGGTTATGCTTCCCAAGTATCGCGCGCTGTATCTCGATGGACAACTGCATGAGCAGCACAGTTTTCATGCGGCGAAAAGCAAAGATTTCCGTGCGTTGATTCGCAATATGAAGACCGTGGAGGATAATGATTTTGAAGTTCCGGCGTCCCTGGACAGAGTGATGCGGGAATATCAAAAACAAGGTTTTCTCTGGTTAAAGACATTGAAAACCAACAGTTTCGGTGGAATATTGGCGGACGATATGGGACTGGGAAAAACTTTACAGGTAATTGCATTTTTGTTATCAGAATGGGAGGAGGGCATAAATACGCCGCAGTTTGCATTAATCATTTGCCCGGCTTCGCTTGTTTACAACTGGCAAAGTGAGATAGAACGTTTTGCGCCAATGCTTACGGCTGTCACTGTCACAGGAACGGCGGAGGAACGAGGAGAAATTATTCAAAATGCGGGATCGGGAGAGATTCTTATTACCTCATATGATTTGCTGCGCCGCGACCTTGCCTGGTACAAAGAATGCCATTTTAGTTATGAGATCATTGATGAGGCGCAGTATATTAAAAATCATATCACGAAGGCGGCAAAGGCAGTAAAGGAAATCCGGGCAGATTTTAAGGCGGCGCTGACCGGAACGCCGATAGAGAACCGGCTGAGTGAATTGTGGAGTATTTTTGATTATCTGATGCCGGGATTCCTTTTCCCCTACAACAGATTTCGGGAAGAGCTGGAAATCCCCATCGTTGCCAATCATAAAGAGGAGGAGATGGAACGGTTGCAAAAAATGGTTCGTCCGTTTGTGCTGCGCAGATTGAAAAGAGATGTATTAAAAGATTTGCCGGCTAAAATGGAAGAAGCGGTTTTTGGTAAAATGGAGGGTGAGCAGGAACGACTATACCGCGCGCATGTGCAGCGGTTACGGTTGACGTTAGAGGGCCAATCAGAGCAGGAGTTTGCGGCACAGAAGATTCAGATTCTTTCTGAACTGCTGCGTCTTCGGCAGCTCTGCTGTGATCCAGCTCTGGTGTATGAGGACTACCACGCAGAATCCGCGAAGCTTATTATGTGTATGGAATTGATCCAAAATGCAATGGAAGGCGGGCACAGAATCCTCTTATTTTCCCAGTTTACGTCCATGCTTTCAAAAATACAGGAACAGTTACAGGAAGCGGGGATTCCTTTTTTGAGCCTTACTGGAGCGACCGGCAAGGAACGTCGTGCCGCGCTGGTGGAAGAATTTCAGAAAGGCGAAATTCCGGTGTTTTGTATTTCTTTAAAGGCCGGGGGAACAGGTCTGAATCTGACAGCGGCAGATATTGTCATTCATTATGATCCCTGGTGGAATGTGGCCGTGCAAAACCAGGCGACAGACCGGGCGCACCGTATTGGGCAAAAGAACCCCGTGACCGTCTATAAACTGATTGCGAAGGGAACGATTGAGGAAAATATTCTCAAGTTGCAGGAGAAAAAAAGCCGGCTTGCCGAGCAGCTTTTGGGAAGCGAAGGATTTGAAGGTGTAAAGTTTACGCGGGAGGAGATGTTGGAACTGCTGGGACATGTTTAGCAAGAACTTTGCATGCTTTTATCTCAACACCATCACAAACGTTGCTCCTCCCCCGGGGGTATCTTCCACCCATAATTTTCCCTTATGCATGTGCACGATTTCCCAGGCGATGCACAGGCCGAGCCCAAAGTGTTCCTTGTCCTTGTGCGATTTGTCGCATCTGTAAAAGCGGTCGAATATTGCTTTTTTTTCGGTGTCAGGAATACCAATGCCATTATCTGCAACCCGGAGGGTAAACTTGTCCGCCTGCGCTTGCAGCGACAGACGGATGGCGCCGCCTATGGGCGTGTAGCTCAAAGCGTTATCCAGTAAAATAGATAGCACCTGTTCGATGCGTTCTTTGTCACACTGACAGGGAGGAACGGATTCATCTGGCAGATTAATCTTCAGTGAAATATTTTTATCTTTCGCCAGGGCTTCAAATTTCTCATAGGCGGACAGCAGCAGAGTGTCGAGTTCCACAGCGGATTTGCGCACGGTGAAATGCGCGCTGTCAGCGCTTGAAAGAGCCAGCATATCGTCGATCAGGCGGCTCATGCGTTTCCCTTCTAGGGCAATCGTCTGGGAGAAGCGTTCGGCGTCCGTCGGAGAGGCATGTTTCATGGCGGAGAGGGCGGAGAGCATGACGGTCAGCGGAGAGCGCAGCTCGTGGGAGGCGGAAGCGATAAATTCCGTCTGTTTTTTGCGGTTTTCAATCAAAGGCAGAATCATGCGCCAGGTGAAGAGCCAGAAAAAGACGGCAAGGAGAATGATTCCAGCGATATCTGCGGCGGCAAAAAACAATCGCTGGACAGAAGTTATCTGTTGTAATTCTTCCAGGGAATGAAGGATGGCAATGTTTAACACTCCGCCGTTTTTGGGGAGCATGACAACAGCGGCATAGTAGGGTGTATTCTGGTAGGTTGTTTCAAATTCCGCATGTGATGAGAGTATTGACTGCGGGGTAATGGATTCCTCAAAGATCAGATATTCATTTCTGGCCGTTTCGCGTACCAGTTCAAACAGCGCCTCCTTGGATGGGATCGGTTTGAGATTTGTGAAAGCAAGCTTGTTTCCGTTATCCAGGATATCCATTTCAAAGTGGGAGTCCTGATGGAACTGTGTGAGCCAGTTATGGGAAATGACAGACTGGCTCTCCAAATAATTGATTAACATATTGACATTTGCCTGAAATTCCGAAAAATAACGTTCTTGGGATTTCGCCTCCTGAAAAGAAAGACAGGCAAATGACATAATAATCAGGATGAGGCTGCTGACCACAGTACATAAAAGTGTGAGCTGGATATGAAGCCGTTTAAACATACATTACCTCCAATTGATAACCTACGCCCCGCACGGTTTTTAATGATACCATACTCTCCACACTTTTTAAACGCCGGCGCAGGAAATAAATATAATTATCCAGGTTGCCTTCTTCTACTTCGGCGTCCGGCCCCCAGACTTTTGAGAGAATGGAAAGGCGGGGGATTGTCTGTCTTGGATTGCGTAGAAAGAATTCCAGCAGATCTCCTTCCCGTGCAGAGAGAGAGCAGGAAAGTTCTCCGCAGTATAGTTTCTTCTGCTCTATATCGAAAGAGAGATCTCCGTATTCCAGCGGCCTGGAGCCTTCCCATTTGGGTGGGCGCCGCAAGATACAGCGGATTCTGGCAAGCAATTCTTCAAAATTAAACGGTTTTACCAGATAGTCATCTGCTCCGCAGTCAAGCCCGGTAATCTTGTCGTTCAAGGCGCCCAGGGCAGTGACAAAGATGATGGGCGTGGAAATATTTTTTTCCCGGGTAATTTTAAGGATGGAAATGCCGTCAAGCCCCGGAAGCATGCGGTCAAGCAGAATCAAATCGTGCGCCTGCTGTTCAATGAAATGAAGCCCTTCTTCACCTTCATGGCACACATCAACCTCAAAGCCGCTGCGCGCTAATTGGAAGCGGAGCGTTTCTGCCAGGGATTTATCGTCTTCTATAATTAGTATTCGCATGGTGTTTAAAAGCCTTTCTTTATATTCCGATAATAGTTTAGCTCATGCTATACGCAAAGATGCATGATTTGCCTTGATTTATCGCGGCTGGCTAAACTGTAAACTGCTTTATCAATATTTTACCACAGTTATCTCTAATTTATCTCTAAAAATTTTTTATCAATTTTAGAGAAAGGTTAGAGATAACTGTGGTATCTTATATTTGGCAAACGAATATAAAAAAATTTTTTGCACAAGATTATAGAATTCTTAAAGGAGGATGCAGATATGAAATATGGAAAATGGAAACGTGTAATGGGTGCGTTGCTGGCAGCGTCCTTAATATGCGCAAGCCTTGTCGGATGCAGCAAAGGCGGCGCGGTTGAAAACAGTAATGAAGGCGGCGGAACTGATGGCAGCAGCCAGGGAAATGAGACGCAGGATGCCGGAGAACAGACGATGGGGCGTTTTCTGGAAGAAGAATTGGATATAGGGGGTGTATTCGGCAATATTTTTGATATGAAGAAACTGGAAGACGGAAGCGTGCGCATAGCCGGCTCAGATGGGAATAATGGGCTTAAAGGCGTCTGGGATTCCAAAGACGCGGGGGCAACATGGGAAAAAGCATTCGATTTCCCGGATGAATTGCAGGATGGGAACGACGCCTGGATGGATTATGCAGCGTTATCCCCCGATGGGCAGATAGTATGCGCGTATAATTCGGCCGTAGACGGCGGCGTTAAGTCGGTTCTTTATCTTGTAGATAAAGAAGGAAAGGCAAGCCAGATTCCATTTGAACTTCCTCAGTCAGGGGAGAAGGAAGCTTTAGATATTATATTGAATCTGCAATTTCCGGTGAATGACCAGATTATATTGCAGAATGGAGCCGGGACTGTTTATCAGGTGAATGTTTCGGATGGAAGCGTAAAATATACTTATGAGATTGATACGTCTCAGGGAGATTTTCAAGTGCATGCTGTGGGGAATACCCTTATGGCGCAGGATGCGTCCCAGGTGATAATTTACGATATGCAGACCGGGGAGCAGAAATCTTTCGAGGAGGCTTTGAACAAAGGAGCCTCCGAAAATGGGCTTTACAGCGCAGTCGATACGATGGATGCCGGGGGGAGCGTATACTGTCTTTCACGGGGAGGACTGTATCATTATAAATTTGGGGGAAGCGTAATGGAGCAGCTCATTGATGGGAATATGAATTCCCTGGGCGCGCCGGCTTGTTATCCCATTGCCCTGACAATGATAGATGGACAGAATCTTTTGGTAGCCGCCAATGATACAAATGCAACTTCTGGGACAGGGATTGCCGTGTATAAGTACACATATTCTGCGGATACCCCGGCCAGACCCGATAAAGAACTGAAAATGTATTCCCTTTATGATAATAAGGAAATACGCCAGTCCATCACCCGTTTCCAGAAAGAGCATACGGATGTGTATGTGAATTACCAGGCGGCGCTTTCAGAGGAGAATGGAATGACCGTTTCCGATGCCTTGAAGACGCTGACGACGGAAATCATGGCCGGCAATGGGCCGGATGTGCTGCTTTTGGATGGAATGCCGGTAGAAACGTATATTGAGAAGGGTGTATTAAAAGATTTGTCCGCGCTGATTAAAGAGAGCGGCGGCAGTTATTTTGAGAATATCCTCAATGCTTATCAGGATGCGCAGGGCCAGATGTGCGCAGTTCCGGCAAGGTTTACAATACCTATGATACAGGCCGGCAGCGCGTACTTTACGCCGGGCGAAGATTTAAACGCTTTTACGGAGCGCAAAGATACGATGGTAAACATGCTGCCTAAAAATGTAGTGGAAAAGTTCTGGTATACTTGCGGAGCAGCATGGCAGAAGGAAGACAAAACCCTGGATGAGACGAAGATTACGGAATTTCTGACGAAATTGAAAAATGCTTATGGCGAATATGACAGCAGCCTTGAGGATGTAAATACAGCTGCGGGCGTCACGACAGAGGGAGGCGGTACTGAGCGGATAAAGGCCATAAATTTCTTCATGGGGGATTTTGATTTGGCATATGGAAGATGCAATACGAATTTTGGGTTGTATGGAAATATGGATTACGGAATGCAGCAGGCGGTAAATGAGAAATTAGAAGACGGTAAAATGGATCTTATGCCGGGGCAGGCAGACCATGTATTTGTCCCCTCCATGGTTATGGGCATCAGCAGCAAGAGCGCACAGCCGGAAATGGCGGAGGAGTTTGTCAAATATCTGTTTTCCCAGGAGGCGCAGAAAGTTTCACAATCCGGCGGATTCCCGGTAGAGAAAGAATCGTTCCGCAGCGTGATAGATGGACATCAATACGAAGGAACAGAAAATCTTGTAGCTGTTGGCGGCAATGACGAGGGTGAAGTACTTGATTATGCCATGGAGCCTACGCCGGAAGAGGAGATTACGAAGCTGACGGAACTTGTGGAATCGCTGACAACCCCGGCTTTGCAGGATGACGTGATTAAAGAGGCGGTCGTGGAACAGGGAGAAAAGGTACTGAAAGGAGAACAAAGCCCCGAGGAGGGCGCGGCTGCCATTATGCAGAAGGTCAATATTTACCTGGCAGAATAAATGGAAGTTTGCAGCAGTGCAAATTGTGCTTATCGCAAAGAAATTTTAGGAAAAGAACAGGTAGGATATGCAGAAAATGAGAATTAAATTTTCAGGAAAAAGGAAAAACAAAATGGAAAGATCCAATAAAAATATGCGGGGATTCCTGTGGATATTGCCAAGTTTCCTGGGAGTAATGGTATTTTACCTTCTGCCCTATGCAGATGTTGTCCGCCGCTCCTTTATTGGAGCGGTTGACAACCGCTTTGTAGGACTGGAAAATTATAAAACGGTGCTGGGAAATACGGCGTTTCTGCTGGCAGTAAAAAATACGCTTCTGTTTACGATGCTTTGCATTCCGGTATTGATTATAATTGCGTTGCTCTGTGCGGTGGCATTATATAAGAGCAAATACGGTGGAATCATTAAAAGTGCGTTTCTGATGCCGATGGCGCTGCCCGCAGTTTCGGTAGCGTTGGTGTGGCGGATACTCTTCCATTCTCAAGGGCTTTTGAACCACTGGCTCGGCAATCTGGGCATTGCCGGAAACGACTGGATGAATACCGGGAGCGCCTTTGGGATTTTGTTTATCAGTTATATCTGGAAAAATCTTGGCTATGATATCGTTCTGTGGATGGCGGGGCTTGCGGGAATTTCCACGAGCATTTACGAGGCCGCCAGGGTGGACGGTGCGGGGGAGGTGCAGTGCTTTTTCTATATTACGCTGCCCAATCTCAAATCATCGCTGTATACGATTACCGTATTGTCTTTCCTCAATTCTTTTAAGGTATTCCGCGAGGCATACCTTGTTGCCGGAGATTATCCACATGAGAGTATCTATATGATGCAGCATTTGTTCAACAACTGGTTCCGCGCATTTTCCTTTGATAAGATGGCGGCTGCCGCGGTGTTGGAAAGCATTGTCCTGCTGGCGCTGATTCTGCTTTTGCAGAAATCCCTGAAAGAAAGGAAAACGTGAAGATGAAAAGCGGGAAGATACAATACAGTATAAGGATGAAAAACAGCAAGGGACAAAACAGTGTAAAAACAAAAAAGATACAATTGAACGCCCGGGCGGGGCGTATCGTTCTCTGGACATCATTGACAATATTGGCGGTTGTCGTTCTTTATCCGATTGTCTTTCTGCTTGCGGGTTCCCTGATGGGAAACGATGAGCTGGGCAATTATCTGGGAGCCGTGTTCCTGGGGAGAGAAGGGTATGCAGAATTTCCGCTCCTGCCTATGTTCCCAACTTTGCAGCATTACGTGGAGATATTTCTTGATTCCCCGGAATTCTTTGTAATGTTCTGGAATTCCGTAAAAATTACATTCGGCGTGCTCATTGGGCAATTTGTTGTGGGCACGATGGCGGCATGGGGATTTGCCAAGTATGATTTTCCCTGGAAAAAAGGATTTTTCCTGCTCTATATGATATTGATGCTGCTGCCGTTTCAGGTTCTGATGCTTTCGGATTATCTGGTGCTGGATTTGTTTGGACTTACCGATAATCTGTGGGGTATCATATTGCCCGGTGTGTTTTCCACATTCCCGGTATTTATCATGTATCGTTTTTTTGCGGAAATACCGGACAGCCTGATAGAATCGGCAAAACTGGATGGAGCCAAGGAGTGGCAATTGTTTTTCTATCTTGCGCTGCCGATTGGCTCATCGGGAATTATCGCCTGTATGGTGCTTGGATTTCTGGAGTATTGGAGCCTGATTGAGCAGCCGCTGACATTTCTCAAAGATAAGAGCCTGTTCCCATTGTCCATTTTCCTGCCGGATATCACAAGCGTCAGCAAATCCGGAATGGCGTTTGCGGCATCCGTGGTAACATTTCTCCCGGCAGTATTGGTATTTCTGGGAGGGCAGGATTATCTCGAGCAGGGAATTATGGCCGGGGCGGTGAAAGAATAGAAAATTTGGGTTTTAAGAAATGAGGAACTCAGAATAGAAAGGAATTGACACATGGACAGAAAGAAGGTTATCAAGTTATTCAGCGGATTCCTGGCGGTTATGCTGATTTTTACCATTTTGTCGCGGGCAGTGAGCGGGGCGTCTATGGCGCGCGTCGAAACTGTCAAAATAGCGACCGGGCCCATTGAACATAAAGTGACTGCGAGCGGCAGGGTGGAGGCAGGAAAAGAGATTGCCATGTATACGGAAAGCGGGCAGAGGGTCAGGGAAATCTGCGTGCAGGAAGGGGAGTCCGTGGAAGAAGGGGACGTGTTGTTTCGGCTGGATTTAGAAGAGCTGAATGAGCAGATAACTGCGGCGCAGCAGGAGCTGGAAAAAGCGAAACTGCAAAATCAGGATGTGCAGAATGCTAAGGCATTTGAACAAAGCAACCAGCAGACGGCAAAGCAGCGTGCGCAGGAAGATTATAACCAGGCGGTGGCGCAGGGAGACGCCTCCGTAGCGGAAGCTAAGAGAGTCTGGGATGAGGCCGAGAGGGCTTTACAAGACTTTCTAAACAGCAGTACAGATGCAGGGAATGGCGGAGCAGATGTACAAAATGGCGGTACAGATATACTTGACCCCAACGGCGGTCAATCAGGCGGGAACGATGATGGTGATAAAGCAGATGGGAATTCCGGCGGAGCGGACGAACAATCATCCGGGGAAGGCCCCGGCTGTCCGGACGGCCAATCAGCAGAGGGAAACGCTGGCGTTACAGATAATCTTTCCGCGCAGGATGGGCAGGCGGGAGCCAATGGCACAGACGACAGAGAGGCACAAAAGGCATCTTTGGAACAGGCTGTGGCAGAGGCAAAAGCAGCTTATGATGCGGCGGTTTCCGCACGGGCAGACAATATTAAGTCTACATCAAGGTCATTGGCAGATGCTTCGCGCCCGCAGAGCGCGGCGGACACCGCACAGAAACAGAATGAGATTACCAGGCAGCAACAGGAGTTGGCGTTAAATAAACTGCTCAGCCTGCAGGAGGCGGAAGGCGAGGTAAAAGCAACGGCCAGCGGTATCATTACACAGATCCTGGTGAGCACCGGGGATTTTACTTCGGAGGGCGCTGCGGTGCGGATAGCGGATACCGCCCAGGGCGGCAGGCTGGTACTTTCAGTAGATAAAATGAATGAGGAATATGTCAGCAAAGGGAGCCCGGTAAAGCTCAAGGTTTCCGGGAGCAAGGAAGAGATTACTGATTACACTGTCACAAGTATAGCGGAAAACGAGCAGGATAACACGTTGTTAGATGTCACGGTAGAGTTGCCGCAGGGTGTGATAGAGACAGGTACACTGGTAAACGCCGAGATTACGCCTAAAACAGAAACATACAATTCTGTTGTTCCCTTGCAGGCGCTGCACGAGGAGCAGAATGGATGTTATGTGTTGGTGTTGCAGGAAGAGCAGGGTGTGCTTGGCACGCAATTGGTAGTGAAACGTCTTGATGTGCAGGTTGTAGATAAGAATAATACGAATGCGGCGTTGGAAGAAGGGCTTTTGACCAGTGAGCAGGAGATTGTCAGCAGTGCAAGCAGAAGCATTCAGGAGGGCAGCAGGGTCAGAAGAAAGGAATCATAAACATGAAAACATATGTCAAGTATGTGCTGATTGCAGTTGTTGCGGGATTGGGAATTTTCCTGTTTTATCTGTCGGCTGCCGCCTGGGGAAACCTGATTGCGACGAAAGAAAAAGTAATGTTTTATTTGGAGCAGCCAATCAGTGTCAGGGAAGCCGATGGGATAGAAAAGCAAATCCGGGAGGAGAAGGAAAATAACGGTCAGCAGGAAACAGAGGACGGGACAATGACGGAATTTTGTATCTGGGGACAGAAGGACGCTGTGATGCTTACGAATGAAAACCTTTTCAGAAACGCGCAGGCAAATGCAGTCTTTCTTTGCGGGAACCCGGAAGTTTTGTTTGAAGACTGCCGCCTGCCGGCGAGGAATGACAGCCAGGGCTGCCTGATTGATGAGGAGACGGCGTGGGAACTGTTTGGCAGCACACAGGTAGTGGGCAAGGAAATTTCCTATGATGGAAAATCATATGTGATAAGAAGTGTGATTGCGGGAGACGACAAGATATTTGCCATTCAGGTAAGTAATGAGACGACAAGTGGAATGGGCGGGAATAACGCTCCGTTAAGCGGCAGTTCGGGAGACAGCCAGCCGGAAGGCCAAATTGCCGGAAACAGCGGGACGGCGGGCAGTTTGCAGGATCAGGCTATGGATAATAATGTTTTAAATCGCCTTACCGTGCGAAAACCGGCTGATAAATCTGTCCGTGATCTTTATCTGGCATGGAGCAGCCGCTTTGGTGTGGATATCACAGTTTTGGATGTGGAGTTTCTCAGAGGCGTCGGCGGATTCTGTGTACTGCTGTTCCCCATAACGTCAGGCATTTGCTTATTATGCTATCTGTTCTACGAATGCAGGCAACAGAAAAAGCTTGTCTTAAAAGTAGTCCCGGCGGCGTTGATACTGATAATTGTCCTCTGTTTGTTTACGCTTTTCCAAAGCCATGTACAGATTCCCGATGACTACATCCCCTCGCGCTGGTCAGATTTTTCTTTCTGGGCGCAGTTGTGGGAACAGAAATGGCAGGCGGTAAGGATGCTTGTGCAGATGCCCAAGACGGATTTAGATTCCGGCTGGATAGAGGCGTTTGTGCGGACGCTGGGATTTGGGATTTTTGCAGAAACGGCATTTTTCCTTTGGTTTGGCTTATGCTTATTGACGCGTTTTTTTAGCAGCCGAAAGTAAAACCGCAAATTTTCTAAAAACTTTTTATGAATTAGATTGATAATCCTTTTGGGAGATCTGTAATAATTATGGATTTTCCCGAGAGGATTTTTTTCGCTGTAACAAATAATTTGAGATATAGTATAATTTAGAAAGTTTCCCCGTTTTGTAAATTCATAGAATTTTTATTGACAATAGCTGATTATAGGTCTACAATATATCTAATAAAAATTAAAAATATTAGTAGTAAATATAAAAATAAAACAATAAACTATATAAATAATTTAGGAGGAAGACTTATGAGAAAATCCACAGCTTTAAAAACACTTTTGCGATCTCCGGCAAAGACGCTGCTGACATTTCTTTTGATAGCGGCAGCTTCGTTTGCCCTGTTTTCCAGGGTCACAGATTATGCGGTTACCACGCGGGAATCAGCGAAGGCCGAGAGTTTCTATTATGGCGTTGCCGCCCTGGATAACAGCACTCCGCCGATAGATTACTATTATCCGGAGCCGAAGCCATGGCCGTCTGATGCACAGATCGAGGAATTCTCTTCGCTTCCCGGAGTTACGCTGGCAGATACAAGGTATATGACAGATGGGTTAATTGAGGATTATAAGCGTATCATAGACGAGGACAGCAGTTACGAAACTGCGGAATTTGTGCTGGAGGGTACTTATGAGGGATATAAGGATTACGAATATGGGGATGTGGGTTCTTATATTAAGAGATATTTGAATTTCAGTGATATCAAAGTACTTGCCGGAGATGTCAAGGTGGATCCCCGGCATCCGCTTCAAGTAGTGGCAAGTTTTTGGCCGGAAGCCGTCTCCCATTATAAGCAGCCGTTTTCTACATCGTTTTTTGACAGATTGAAGAAAGGGAGCAGATTTCTGGTCCTTGGCGATTATAGTGAAAGAACCGGTGCGGCCCTTGAACTGAATTTCTATTATTATACTCCAGAGGAGTGCCTGCATGTGATAGATGGGCCGGGGGATAATTATCTGGAAACAGAGGAGTTTGCCTGGTATAAAGATAAGATTGAGGCGTTAAACCAGAGTTTTCGGACCTTTGACATGGTGTACACCTCGGATATGCGCGCGATTCCCTATGTGAACGAACATAAGCTGGTAATCTCCGAGGGACGTCCCCTGACAGCGGGGGATACGCAAGGCTGTGTCGTAAGCGAGGCTTTTCTGCAGGCTTATGGACTGTCTGTAGGAGACAAGCTGAACATAGAGCTTGGGGATAAACTCAGGAGCCGCTATGGAGAAGGCGGCACACGGGTCATGGAGAAAGAGGAACTGCCGGATCATTTTACGCCTGTAGAATTAGAAATTATTGGTTCCTATCGGCTTACCAATGACGGGATGGAACGTTATACGAATGAGAACAGTTGGTCGTTTGGCCCATCATCCATTTTTGTGCCGTCTTCGCTTTTGCCGCTGGAGGTTCCTGGGGACCATGAGATACTTATGGGCGATTTCAGCGTATTTATTGAAAATCCGTATGATATAGAAGCGTTTCGGGAGGCTGCGGAGCCCTTGGCTGGAGAAATGAGTATAGGGCTGCGTCTCTCAGACGGAGGCTGGTCAGGCATGAAGGATAATTTTAAGACGGGCTCGCTGGCGTCATTCTTGACAACTATGCTGTATGTGCTCGGGGCGGCTCTGGCTTTGCTGCTTGCCGTGTACCTATATATTGGCAGGAGTAAGAAATCATATGCCATTATGCGGACGCTGGGAGTTTCCAGCAGGAGAGCCGCAAGTTCACTGACGCTGCCTTTTGGCGCATTGTCGGCAGTGGCAATGGCAGCCGGCGGCATAGCGGGGCTTTATTATGCCTCCTACACGGCGGCAAAAACGCTTGCAGGCATGTCGGACAGCGCCGCCCCGGAAGGATATTCTTATGTCCTGGATGCAGCGCTTCCCCTGGGTGTAGTAATTATCTGCCTGCTTTGCGAGCTGTTATTTATTTCCCTGGTAACGCTTGTTTTCTTACAGAAGATGAAGAAAATGTCCCCGCTGGAACTGCTGCAGGAGGGAGCGGCAAAAAGGACGGGGATTTTGCAGAATTCCTTTGCGCCGGCCGGGCATATGATGCAGGCTGCCGACACGGCGCCTGTCCCTCAAGGGCTTGACATGGCAAAACTTTCGGGCGTCTTAGGAACGGCGGACGTACCGGGAGCCAAACAAGGAACAAGGAATCCTGCGTATGGCAAATACAATGCGATACGGCAGGTAGGCGCCTATATCCTGCGCCATATGAAGCGGGGCTTCGGCAAAACGGCAGTTTCCTTTGTGCTCACAGTTGTGTTGACCGCCGGGCTCGGCATGTTTGTGCTGGCGAGGCTTTCCTATCAGGAAACGGCCCGTGAGACTGGCGTGAAGGGCCGGGCGATGATGTTTACTTCGGATAAGGTCGTGGAAATGTCGAATTCGGGCCTGCTGTCAGATATTTATTATTACAGTAAGTTCAGCGTGCGCGTAAACGGCGTGGGGGTGCTTAGCCCGGTCACGTTTACGAATGATTTTGACCGTTATCTGATTGATGGTTATACGGTAGATTATCTGGAAGGGTATGACGTCTCCGTATTTGAAGGCACGGGCCCGGTGTGCCTAGTGGGGCAGACGCTGGCAGAGGAGCTTGGCGTTAAATTGGGGGAGGAGATAACCTTGATTTCGGAGGATTTGTACTCTTTCATGCCGCAAATCTATGCGGAGGAAGAGCTTGAGTTTGCTATTGCGCGGGCAGGAAAACCATATAAGGTGGTAGGTATCTTGAAATCGCAGGATAAGGATATAAACGCGGGTATTTTCGGGGCTATCAATCAATCGTCGGAGAACTTATACAGCCAGCCGTTTTCTGTGGATTACTGTGAATTTACGCTGGCAGATAATGGTAAACTTGCGGAATTGGAGAGCCTGATGGAAGAATGGAGGAATAAAAGCATACAGTATTCACCGATGGCTTCATACCATGTTGATTCGGAAGCCTTAGAGAATGCGAGACGCATCCGTGACTTGTTAGAGTCGTTGTTCCCGATTGCCGTGGCGGCGGCAGTGCTGATTGGGCTGTTTGGACCGGGGCTTGTGCTCTTACAGTCGGCACAGGAAGCGGCGTCTCTGCGCATCTTAGGCGTCACAAAGAAACGCGCCAGGTGTATGCTGGTGTTTGAACAGCTTGTCCTCAGTATTGCCGGTATTGTGCTTGTGGCGGGGGTACTTGCATTGTTCTGTCCGGGGTTGTTTGCAAAAGGGGCGGAGACGCTTGTATTCTGCTGGGCATTGTATTTCCTGGGATGTATCTGCGGGGCTCTTACAGCCGCGGTAGAGGTGACCAGGCGCAAGGCTTTAGAATTGCTGCAGGTGAAAGAATAAGAAGATTGATATTGACTTGAAGTGTCAGTAAAGATATACTATATTGTAACTATTCAGAACTCATATAGTTATCATAATGATGTGTTGGGGACTGGATAGTTACTACTTTTATATAATTACTGATTTATCTAAGGAAGAATGGAAGAAATCATTATGGTAAAAAAAGAAAAACATTTGACGGGCAGTGAAGAAGATTTGATGGAAATATTTTGGGAAAGTGAAGAGCCGTTGACGAGTGTTGAAATCATGAATATCTCCGCCGATCGTTCCTGGAATGGAAATTATATACATATTATGCTGCGTTCACTTTTAAAAAAGGGGATGATAAAGGTCTGTGGTACGGTGCAGTGCGGGACACAGTATGCCAGGCAGTTTATCCCGGCAGTCACCAAAGAGCAGTATGCCGCAAAGCTTGTAATGTCGAAAGGCATTGGCAGTAATTCAATTGCGGCAGTCACAGTGGCTATGGTGAATGAGACCAAAGAGGCGAATAGTAAGGGGTTAGTCAAACAGTTAGAAGAAATTATCGAAGAGCTGAGGAATTCGGACTCAAAGGAGTTATAAAGATGCAGGTTACGCTTTTTTCATTATTGATGTCTGTGGTATGGAGCAGCGTACTGGCAGCGTTTAATTATCTTTGCCGCAAGAAACATTTTTTTATCCGGCAGCTGGGAATTACCAATTTGCTGTTTTTGTACCTGTTTTCCATTGTACGCATGCTGGTTCCCTATGAATTCTCATTTACCAGGCAAATCCCTTCCAGCGAGATTTTCAGCGGCCTTTATAAAGACGCTGACTTGAATGAAATTGGAACTTCGCAAATATCCGTGCTGCCCGCGCTGGCAGTGGTCTGGGCGCTTGTGTCTGTGGCGCTGATGATACGTTTTGTCTGGCAATACGCGCGGGCTATGGCAGAATTTTCTACATACAGTGTACGCGATGACGAACAGTGCCAGCGGGTATTTAACCGCGTCCTGAACGCCAGCGCAAAGCAGATGAAAATTACCATACGGCGCAGTGCGCGAATAAGTATTCCTATGGGGGCGGGGATTTTCCGAAAATCTATTCTGCTGCCGGATGCAGAATACAGTGATTCACAGTTGTATTTTATCTTGCGGCATGAATACACGCATTTTCAAAACAGGGATTTGCTGATGAAAGCTTTCATACATATCTACTGGTGTATTTTCTGGTGGAATCCGGCCATCTATCTGCTGAAAAGGGACTTTGCGCAGGTGTTGGAGATTAAATGTGATTTAGATGTGACCGAACATATGGGGAATGCGAAAAAGGCGGAGTATTTAACGACCATTGTGACTATGCTCAAACACGCAGAGGCCAAAAGGCAGGCAAAAGCGTTTTATGGGACAACAGCCCTTGTCTCAAAGAATTATGAATCGGAAATCCTTGAACGGTTTAAAATTGTATCGGGCAGCCGTGGGCACAAAAGGAGAAACCTTATATTTACAGGTTCTTGGTTCCTGGTATTTGGCATGCTTATTTTTGCTTCTTATTCGTTTGTTATCCGGCCGGATTATGAAATATCGGCCGGTGGAAGCGAGAAGGGCTCGCAAGTACCGGAACCGGCTGGGAATTCTTATCGTATAAAATGTGTGGACGGCACTTATTATGTATATTTTCAATAGTCAAAGACAACAGGAGGAAAAGGGTTGAGGAGTAAGAGTTCATGGATTATCATAATCGTTATGCTGATCGGTCTTGTTATCGGAACGGTCATTGGCAGCTATTGCAGCGGTATTTCCGCGTTGAGCTGGCTGGATTATGGCCAGGTGTTTGGTATTACCAGTCCGTTGGTGCTGGATTTGGGCGTGTTTGTGTTGACGCTGGGACTGACAATTAAAATTAATATTGCAAGTATTATCGGAATCATCATTTCTTTTATCATCTACCGGCTATTAGTCCGGTAGGAGGAAAATTGGCGAATACATGGTTGATGGCGGCAAGGCTTAGGCTTTGCCGCTAAATTTGATGAAATCTCTATAAAAAATTGAAAAGTTTTTGGGAATGTGTTAAAATATTTGATAAGCATTGAAAAGGAGAAAGAATTACAAATATTGGGGTGTTTCGGAATGAATAGCTTTCGGTGAGCTAAAGGAGGAGAAGGAATGCTGAAAAATTGGAGTAAGTTGGAAAAGCCCGAATCGGAAGAATTGGATGCACGGCTGGAGGCGGCCAAAGAGAAGCTGAATGTGCTGCAAATGCAGATTAAAGATCGTAAACTTCCTGTGCTGGTGTTGTTTGAGGGCTGGGGGACAGCGGGAAAAGGAAGTACGCTGGGCAAGATTATCACGAATATTGATCCCAGGTTTTTTAAAGTTGCCACTATGGATATCCCCACGGAAGAGGAGCGCCGCAAACCGTTCCTCTATCGGTATTTTAAGACGATACCGGAAGCGGGCAAATTTTGTTTCCTGGATTCCGGCTGGATGGACGAGGTGACAAGGGAGTGTCTGCATGGCGCGTTAAAGGAGAAGGAATATAAGAAACGGATAGACAGCGTGAAACGTTTTGAACGACAGCTTACGGATAATGGTTATCTGGTGATGAAGTTCTTTTTCCATATCAGCAAGAAGGAGCAGAAGAGCCGGATTAAAATGCTCGACAAAGACCCCAGCACAAGCTGGCGGGTGAGCAACAATGATGTATGGCAGAACGAGCATTATGACAAATGCCTCAAGGTATACGATCAGTACCTGGATGATACGAACGCTTCCACTTCTCCCTGGTATATTGTGGATGCACAGAGCAGGAAATGGGCGCAGCTTCAAGTGCTTGAGACGCTTGCGAGCGGAATTGAGACGGCGCTGCAAAACAGTACGCTTGCAGTTCCGCTTTTACAGAATGTTTTCCCCTTAGAAAAGATCCCCAAGCTTGCCGATATCCCCTTAGATAAGACGATTGCCGAGGACGCATATAAGAGCGAACTTCAGGAACTTCAGGATAAGTTGAGGAAACTGCACAATGAAATCTACCGCAAGAAGATACCGGTCATCATTGCATACGAGGGTTGGGATGCAGCAGGAAAGGGCGGTAACATTAAGCGCATTACCGGAGCGCTGGACCCACGCGGATATGAAGTGCAGCCGATAGCGAGCCCGGAGCCGCATGAGAAGGCAAGACATTATCTGTGGCGTTTCTGGACGCGGCTTCCTAAGACGGGTCATGTGACGATTTTCGACCGCACCTGGTACGGCAGGGTAATGGTGGAACGTCTGGAAGGATTTTGTTCAGAGAATGACTGGCGGCGCGCTTACAATGAAATCAATGAATTTGAAAAGGAACTGTCTGATTGGGGCGCGGTGATTATCAAGTTCTGGGTGCAGATTGATAAGGACGTTCAGTTGGAGCGTTTTAACGATCGTCAGAATAATCCGGCGAAACGCTGGAAGATTACGGATGAAGACTGGCGTAACCGGGAAAAATGGGATTTGTATGAGGACGCTGTCAATGAGATGATGAAGAAAACGAACACGTCTTATGCGCCCTGGCATGTATTGGAATCTAATGATAAGAAGTATGCAAGGATTAAGGCGTTGAGAATTGTGATAGAGGAAATTGAAAAGGTACTGAAATCATAAAACATAAATCCGCACAAGCATAGCGGCTTGCTCAAAGCTTACGGGAATTGTGGGAGCTTGGAGAGGATGGACGAAAGGGAAAGGTGCAGCATGGAATTAAAAGAATTTATGGATATATCGAAACTGCAAAAGATTCAGGATGATTTCTCAAACGCTACGGGATTAGCGGCGATTGCAGTGGGAATGGATGGGGAGTATCTCACAGAGGGAAGCAATTTTACCGATTTTTGCATGAAGTATACGAGAGGAAGCCAGGAAGGGTTGAGGCGGTGCGTGAAGTGTGACAATGAGTGCACCGGTACATATTTCTGTCATGCCGGATTGATGGATTTTTCTGTCGATATTATGATAAATGATGAGAAGGTTGGGGCAATTATTGGTGGTCAGGTGCTTCCGCATGAGCCGGACGAAGAGAAGTTCCGCCAGACAGCCGTGGAATTGGGGATTGATCCAGACCAGTATATTCAGGCGCTCAGGAAGGTTACGGTCAGTACGGAGCCTAAAATACGAGCATCCGCAGCTTTGCTGGGGGTTATCGTCAATCAGCTTGTCAACCTGGAATATTTTAAGCACAGCAATGCCAGCCGTTTAGGCGGCGTACAGAAGGGCGTAGAACAGTCGAATGAGTTAATCCAGACGATCAATGACAATACCAGCCACTTGAAGGCTATTGCCAAGAAGCAGAATATTCTCTCCCTGAATGCCAGTATTGAGGCTGCGAGAAGCGGGGAAGCGGGCGCAGGGTTTGCAGTGGTAGCCAAGAATATGCAGGAGTTATCATCACAGTCCGCGGTAATATACAATGATATTGAGAAATCAGTGGCAGAGATTACCGAGCGGATTTCCTCCCTTGTATCATTTTTTGAATAAGTTCAGGTTTGAGGTGCAGCAGAGTTTTCATCCAATCAAGGCGGCGTGAAACAGCGCTTTGTTTCACTTACAATTTAAAAACAAATCAAGGTATAAAATGCCTCCGTTTACAGATACTAGTATCGAGAAAAAGATAAGATATTTGTAAATGGAGGATTTTTTATGAAAGCAACAGGAATTGTTCGCAGAATAGATGATTTGGGAAGGGTAGTAGTGCCGAAAGAAATCCGGCGCACATTGCGGATTCGTGAGGGAGATCCGCTGGAAATTTTTACGGACCGTGAGGGTGAGATTATCCTCAAAAAATATTCGCCTATCGGAGAACTAGGGCAGTTTGCCGGCCTGTATGCGGAGAGCCTTGCTCAGACCAGCGGCTGTCTTGTGTGCATTACGGACAGGGATCATGTAGTTGCCGCAGCGGGCAGCGGGAAAAAAGAGTTTGACGGTAAGCCCATCAGTAAGCAGTTGGAAAATGTGATTACAGACAGAGAGACATTTTGCGCGCGCAAGAATGAGAAAGGGTTTGTAAAAATTACTTTAGATGATTCTGGGGATTTTCAGTCCCAGGTAGTGTCCACAATTATTTGCGAGGGAGATGCGATCGGTTCCGTGGTGATGTACAATCGGGATGACAACGGCGGTATAGGGGAAGCCGAGAGTAAGATGGCAAGAGTTGCAGCCGGGTTTCTGGGGAAACAGATGGAGCAATAAGCCCCACTGTTTTCGATCCCGGCTTTTATAGATTATTTATACCCGCCTAGCGGTAATGTACGGCTTCTACATTTTTGTCGAGGGAGCAAAATTCATATCCATTGTCGGACAAGTATTCCAGTACGGTGGGGAGAGCAGCCAGCGTGGCGTTCTTTCCCCTGCCGTCATGCATCAGTACGACTGGATTTTCAGGAACGCCGACATTGCTGCAAATATTGTCAATGATATTCTCCGTGGTAGTCAGTTCGCTGCCGTCGCCTGAACTGACATTCCAGTCAAAGTATTGAAAGCCGCGTTCTTCCATCTCATCAATGATGCCGTTTACCACGTAGGAGGAGCCATTGTTGCTGCCTCCGGGAAAACGGAACAGAGAGGGCGTGTATCCTGTATTATCAACAACCCAGTCGTATACCTTTTCGTAGTCGCGAAGGAAAGCGTCTTTTGAGGCATAAATCTCGTTGTAGTTATGGCTGTAAGAGTGAAGCGCAAGCGTGTGGCCGCGTTCTACAATTTCAGATAGATATTCGGCGTATTCCTCATTGTTTTTGCATACAACGAAAAATGTTGCTTTGGCATTATAGCGATCCAGCAAGTCGAGCACTTTAGGGGTCAGGTTGGACGGGCCGTCGTCAAAGGTCAGATAGACGACTTTTTTGATGTCTTCCGGGGAGCATCCTTCGGCGTAGAGGTTGGGATATGCGTCTGAATCCGGGTTCGTGTATGTATTATTCCCGGAACCGGCCGAGTCGTCTGCGTCGTTGTCTGCGCTGGAATTGTCATTTGTCGTTTGCGAGCCGCCGTCATCTTCGCTGTCTTCTGTGAGGGATTCAATTTGACCGGATAATTCAGAAATATATTCTTTTTGTCCGGCAACGTAACGTTCCTTTTCTTCTAATTGTGCAGCGCTGTCTGTCAGCTCCGTATCTAGTTTCGATTTGTCCTGTTGGAGTTTGGAATTGTCGTCCCGGAGGGCGGAGGCTTCCGTTTCCAGCGTTTGGTAGCGACGGCCCAGGTTCCAACTTTGGCAGGCAAAAAAAACACAGCAGATTATCAGCAGGATTCCACAGATTGTTATAGCCGCGTATTGAACTTTTTTCATCTTATGCGTTCCTCCGTTCAGTATGTTTGCGATAGCCCTGTTCCATTCAGGGAAGTTCTTTTGGGTTATTGTTTCAGTTTCTTTTCAATTATAATCTTTTCCGTGTTTTTGTCAATGTTCTGTCTTTTCCTATTTTATAGGATTCAATCTTGTATATTCCCGACCAAAAGTGTAAAATAGAAAAGTAACTATTTTTGCAAATACGAAGGAGAAATCTTTTTATGAAGTTTATTCATATAGCCGATATACATTTAGGAGCCAGGCCCGACAGAGACAGGGAATGGGCGAAGGAGCGCGAGCCTCACAGCTGGCAGGCGTTTAAAGAAGTGATTGATAAGGTGAAGGAAGAGCAGGTTCAGCTTCTTCTGATTGCAGGCGACTTGTTTCATGGGCAGCCTTTGGTGAAGGAGCTCAAGGAGGTCAATTACCAGTTTTCACGCATTCCCAAGACGCAGGTGGCGCTGATTGCCGGCAACCATGATCATCTGACGCTGTCTTCCTGCTACTGTACGTTCCGCTGGGAAGAAAACGTGCATTTCTTAAAGTCGGAAGAGATAGATTACATAGAGCTGGAAGGGCTTGGTACAAGGATATATGGCATGAGTTATTGGCATAAAGAAATTTCGGAGCCGCGTTATAAGGGCGTCCAGGCCAAGGAAGGCAATTATATTAATATTTTACTGGCGCATGGCGGGGATGAGAAGCACATTCCCATCAAAGGCAGTGATTTTGCGGATAGCAAATTTGCTTATGTGGCGTGCGGGCATATCCATAAACCTATACAGCTTGTGCAGGATAAAGTGGTGATGGCAGGCGCGTTGCAGCCTATTGACTGCAATGATTTGGGAGAGCATGGATATTTTCAGGGAGAAATCAAGAATCATGCGTGCCATGTAAAGTTTGTGCCGCTTCATTACTGTGAATATGTTCCTCTGAACTTGAAGGTCAGCCCGGAAATTACGCAGGGGGCTTTAGAGGAGTTTTTGGAAAGCCGTATTCGCATTGCGCCGGCATACAAGAAATTTAAGGTTACGCTCAACGGTTTTTGTGATAAGGAAGCGCCGATTGATACGGAAAAGATAAAATCTATGGATCGGGTGGTAAAGGTAATCGACCAGTGTCGGGCGGATTATGATTTTGAGGAATTAAAACGGCAGTATGGACAGCAGATTTTAGGCCGTTACATCCGGGCTTTAGAGGAAATGCCACAGAATAAAATTACGGAAAAAGCATTATACTATGGTGTGGAGGCATTGATGGCAGAATGAAGATAACAGAGATTCAGATTAAAAATTTTGGAAAGCTCCATAATATCAACATGCGTCCCCTTCCGGGGCTGAATGTGATATATGGGGAGAACGAAACCGGTAAATCCACAATGCAGAGGTTTATTACAAGTATGCTGTTCGGTTTGGAGAAGCAGCGGGGCAAATCGGGGAAAAACGACCACTATCAGAAGTACGAGCCCTGGAACAGTAATTCTTTTTTTGCAGGCGGATTGAAGTTTACGGTGGGGGATAAACCTTTTTATCTGGAGAGGAATTTTTACCATAAAGAGAAATCAGCGAAACTTACGAACGAGATGGACGGCGAAGAGCTGTCTGTGGAACATGGAGATTTGGAAATGCTTTTGGGAGGCATCAAGAAGGCTTCCTACGAGAATACATACTGCATCCACCAGGCTGAGATTGAGACTAAGAAGGAATTTGCAGAAATTTTACAGAATTACTTTGTAAATATGTCTATGGGAGGCGAGGGGGAAGTCGACCTTGCCGGCGCACGCAAAAGCTTAAAAGAGAAACAGAAGGACGCCAAACAGCGTTTGGAAGAACAGAGACAGAAGCGCGGGGATGAGACGGAAAAGCTGCAGGTAAAGGAGGGGCTTCTGCAAAGAGATATTGAGCAATTGCAGGAACAGCAGAAGGAGAGCCATGAAAATATTTCCAGACAGCGGCCGGGTGCAGATTTGCCTGAGCATGACAGTAATCAGATGGCGGAGTATTTGTGGGATATCCGCCAGAAAAACGTACAGAAAGGCTATCGGGTGCGTCTGCTGGTTTCCACTGTGATTACGCTTTTTAGCCTTGTGCTGGGAATTATAAATGCCACTGCACACCCGTTGATGCGAGGCGGGAATTGGGGCTGGCTTGTATTAGAACTGGCGCTGTTGTTTGGATTTCTGGGAGGCGTCGGCAGCGTGTGCCATTGGTTCCAGAAGGAGAAACGCCTGAAATCGCTTATCCGACAGCATGAGGAGGAGAAGCGGGAGCGCAATATTTCTGTCTCCAAAGACAGGGAATGGCAGGAAGTGCGGCAGAAGCAGGAGACGAAGGCCAAACATCGCGTAGTAGAAGAGTTGTTGCAGGAACAGCTTGCAGAAAAGCAGGCTTTGTTGTTGAATTTGCGGGAGGAAATAGAGCAGAATACACAGCCCTCGGAGGAAGAACAGGAGCTGGAACTCCAGGTACAGGCCTACGAGCTTGCTTATAACACGTTACAGAGTTTATCCAAGGACGCATACCAGGACAGCAGGAAGCAGATGGAAGAGGAAATGTCCCGCATTCTGACTGAAATGACCCAGGGGAAATATGATAGGATTGGACTTGATGAGCAGATGAATCTGATCGTGGAGAAAGATAACCGCAAATTGCAGCCCTGGCAACTCAGCCAGGGTGTGATGGAGCAGATGTATGTGGCTCTGAGAATGGGGGCGGGCGGCATCTTCACGAAGGAAGAGTCCATGCCGATTATTTTAGATGAGGTATTTGCGTCGTTTGACGAGAAACGATTGGAGTCGGCCCTCAATTGGTTGAGCAGGCAAAATGGGCAGATTTTTCTCTTCACTTGTCAGAGGCGTGAGATGGAAATTCTTGAGCGGAATAACATACCATATGGAAAGATTTTGCTTAGCAGGTAGGAAGGGCTATGAGTGAAAAGAAAAAGCAGAAACATAAGAAAAAAAAGAAATACCGTGTATTCTGGTTTTTTGCGAGACTACAGATTTTATTGGTACTGTTGGTGGCAGTGGCGTTGGGATGGTACTATTTCGGCGGCTATGCCCAGACGGTGAGTAAGCTTCAGAAGGAGGCGAAGGAGCTGGTACGCGCTTCAGACGAGAGCACGTTCCGTTCGGTAGAGACCAGCCTTGTATATGATGCGAACGGGACGTTGGTGTCCACGCTGAAAGGCGAAAAAGACGTATATTATCTGGATTATGATAATATACCGGCTTATGTGCCGGCGGCCATGGTGAGCATTGAGGATAAGAAATTTTACAGTCACAACGGCATTGACATCAAGGCTATCATGCGCGCCGCCAAGGCCATGATTCAAAATGGCAAGGTTACGCAGGGCGGAAGTACGATTACCCAGCAGCTTGCCAGGAACATTTTCCTCACGCAGGATGTCAAATGGGAGCGAAAAGTGGAGGAAATGTTCATTGCTGTAGAGCTGGAGAAGATTTACAGTAAGAATAAGATTATGGAGTTTTACCTTAATAATATCTATTTTGGCAATGGCTATTACGGCATACAGGCGGCGAGCAAGGGGTATTTTAATAAGGATGTAGATAACCTTGATCTGTCGCAGATTGCGTTCCTGTGCGCAATTCCCAATAACCCTACGCTGTATGATCCGGTGCAGCATCCTGAGAACACGATCAAACGGCGCAACAGGATTCTCAATCAGATGCGGGATGACGGCAAGATTAAAGAAGATACCTGCGAGGAAGCGAAAGATGAAGAGATTCTTCTTGAGCGCCCGCAGAAGACGAAAAGCGATTATGTTGAGACGTACACATACAACTGTGCGATTCGGGAATTGATGAAACAACAGGGATTTGAGTTTAAGACGGAATTTGACTCGGAAAAAGCGCGCAGTGCATATGAGGAGGAGTACGACCTGCTGTATGGCGAATGCCAGAAGAGCTTGTATACGCAAGGCTATCGTATCTATACGTCGCTTGACCTTAATATGCAGCAGATCTTACAGGGCGCTGTGGACAATGGCCTTGCGGAATTTACGGAACAGAATGAGGAGGGGATATTTACGTTACAGGCCTCGGCTGTGTGCGTGGATAATCACTCCGGTTATGTGAAAGCAATTGTCGGAGGAAGAAACCAGGATTTGCCCGGCTATACCTTAAACCGTGCATACCAAAGTTTCCGTCAGCCGGGAAGCGCGATCAAACCGTTGATTGTCTATACGCCGGCATTGGAGCGTGGATACACGCCCAATTCTATGGTGGAAGACGTGAAAACGGAGGAAGGTCCGGCCAATGCCGGAGGCGGCTATGAGGGCAATATTTCCCTGCGCTATGCGGTACAGACCTCTAAGAATACAGTGGCCTGGAATATGCTGGAGGAGTTGACGCCGGAGGTAGGACTTTCCTATCTGAAAGAAATGAAATTTTCCAGGCTGGATAAGCAGGACGTACGCCCCACAAGCGCGCTGGGTGGATTTACGAACGGTGTGTCTGCCGTGGAGATGGCTTCGGCCTATGCGGCATTGGAAAACGATGGAAAATACCGGGAGCCAACCTGTATTATGAAGATCACGGACGCCGAGGAAAATGTGATTTTGGAGACGCAAAGCGAAGAAAAGGAAGTATACAAATTGAATGCGGCGCGCATGATGACCGATATGCTGGTCTCTGTTGTCCAGTCCGGGACAGGGCGCGGCCTTGCCCTTGGCAATATGCCGTGCGCAGGCAAAACCGGAACCACCAATGACAACAAGGACGGCTGGTTTGTGGGCTACACAGATTATTTTACCACCAGCGTATGGGTGGGATATGACATGCCGCGGGAACTGCCGGGCCTGTCCGGTGCGAGCTATCCCGGAAATATCTGGAAGAACTTTATGGAGCAGATCCATGTGGGGCTTGACCCCGTCGATTTCCTGCCCTACATTGATGAAAATAATTATGATTATAATGTGGTTACGCCGGAAGAAGGAATACCGCAAGATGGGGCGCCTGTGGATGAGGCGCCCCGCTAGTCTGAACATTTCGTTATAAGTTTTCATTCCTTAGCGTATCAATGGTGTTCTCCTTTTGGATGCGCTTCATGGAGTAGAGCATCGTGACAAACACTACCAGAAATACGCTGCCGACAGCGATAGCGATGCTGTACCAGGGGATGAAGAAGGCGATTTCCAGGCCCGGCCCAATGGCGCTGTAAATCATCCAGGTCAAGACAAAGGAAACCGGCAGACCATACAATAACCCCTTAAATCCATAGAGGAGACATTCAAAGTCCATCATCTTAGAAAAAGCTTTTGGCGTCATGCCAATGGACTTTAGCATGGCAAACTCTCTTCTGCGCAGGTTGATGTTGGTGGAGATCGTGTTAAACACATTCGCTGCGGCAATCAGGGAAATCAAGATGATAAACCCGTAGGAAAAAATATTAATGACTGTAACCATTGCACGGCTGCTCTCCACGGAAGCGGCGTAGTCGATAAGTCCCGAGGTGGAAAATCCTTTTTGCATCAGCAGTTTTGACATGGCGGCGAAGCTGTCTGTCGTGTCATGATCCTGGCATTGAAAGAATAATTCCGTGGATGTATTCTCACTGAGCGGCAGATCATTAATCTGATAATACTCAGTGTCTTCCTCCAGTCCGGTAAAGACATAATCCAGCATACTGTAGGGGTAAAACAGACGAATACATCCATCTTCATCGGAGAAGAAATCCGGCGCCTGCCGTACGGTTGCGCCAACTGCAAGCGGGAGCGGCAGGCAAGATTCCTCTCTTGTGAAAGTTACAATCTCATCATCGGTACTCTTAATGTAAAAGTCGCAGACAGGGACGCCGTTTTCCATGCGGCCCGTCCCGGAATAATCGTAATCCTCCCGTTTCCTGGTAAGATAAATGTTTAATTCTGCCGGGCTCTCGTCTGTGAATGCCGGGAAACTGGAATATTTCTGCGAGTAGCCGGAATACAGGCGCAGGGAATCCGCGGCGACAGCCTTAGGCGCTTTGGCGTTAAAGTATTCGTCTTCCGATAAGTTCAGCTTCTTCAGATAAGCGCGAAAGTCTTGATCTGCAAGGAAGACCAGCGACAATTCCATGTCGGTTTCTTCATATTCTTCATAAACTCCGCCCCCGGCCTCCGCTTCTTTTCTCATAAAATCCCGTAACTTGGGATTAAGCTTAACCGTTTCCACAGGACAATTAAAAAACATGCGAATCGCATAGGTAGAATCCGTGACGTCTGCGGGCTCCGATAATGCGGCGAGCAGAGAATCCGGCGTCTCCTTTTCTGAGGAATCAAGCCTATAAGCTAAATCATAAGTATCTTTGTTCAGCACAGTTCCGGCGGAAAGCGAGAGGTATGCGCAAAAGCTGCTTGCCGAGATAAACAGCACGACGCTTAAGAAAAGCGAAATGACGGTTGCCCGGTATTTCCTGCGGTTACGTTTGTAGTTCTTAGTGGCGAGCATACCTTCAAAGCCGAAAAGCTTCTGTGTCAGCCGCGAGGTCTTAACTTTCTTAGCGCGAATAGAGATATCACTGCTCTGGCGGATGGCGTCGATAGCAGACTTTTTCATGGCGCGTCTTGCCGGGATATAAGCGGAAATAACCACTGTCAGCAGAGAAACGGCGATGGCAATAGCCAGCGCGCCGAAAGAAGGATGCAGGCGCAGGGCGACATTTTTGGCGGGGCCGAAAATCATCGTTAGGCGCATCATCTGGTAGCTGTCGCCAAAGCCAATGCCTAAAATGTTTGCCATCATATCCTGCACAAAATAAAAAGTAATCCCGATACCTAAAAGTCCCGATAAAATGCCAAGAGGAATGCCAATCATGCTCAGGAATAGCGATTCAAAAATTACGCTTCCGGTAAGCTGCCGCCTGGTCGCACCAATGGAAGCCAGCAGGCCAAATTGCTTTGTGCGTTCACTGACAGAAATGGAAAAGGCGTTGTAAATCAGTGAGATGGAGCCAAACATAATAATGAGGATAAGCAGAGCGCCCAGGTTTTTCAGGACGCGGTTGTAAGAGGACTCGCCGGAGTAACCATAGATTCTCAGTAAATTATAATTCAGTTCCCAGCCGATATCGTCATACATTCCAAACATCTGCTCAATGGTATCGGCCACATGTCTGCCGGGCGCTGTCCGCAAATATAAGCTGTAAGAGTGTTTGTCACTGTTTTCCCCGACAGTCAGCGCCGTATATCCGGGCGCCAGATACGCTTCATAATCGGGGCGCTCATAGATGCCGACGACGGTATAATGATAAGTCTCTTTGTTGCTCAGATGTTCCGTCAGACCAGAGATAACTTCGCCATTTTGGAAACCATCGTCAGTCCCATTATTGTAGGAATCTTCGTTTGTCAGCGTACTGCCGGCGCTGATGATACGCGTGCCCAATGCAAGAGAAAGTTTGTCGCCTACGTTCCAGTCAATGCCGCCGTTACTGCTCAAGTGCTCTGGCAGCAAAAGTTCACTGCTGTTTTCCGGGAGCCGTCCTTCCAGGAGATGCACAGGCATCATATCTGTGAAATCTTCCTGGACGCCCAAAACACAGAGATAAGGTTTGGCGTCGTTCTTGGAATCGTTTAAGTCTGCAAAACCGAAAAGTTCCATGGAGACCGCTTCTTTCGTGCGGGAATCGGTAGACAGTTTTTCTTTTTGCGCTGCGGACAGGCCGTAAGCTGCGCCGTACCAATTTCCTTCTGTATATATCGTGGAATTGACTAAGTAATTCCTGAGAGAAGAAATACTGGTGGTTACGGCGGTAAACATAGCCGCTGAGAGCACAATCCCTACGATCGTAACGAGCGTGCGCGTGCGGTTTTCCTTTAAATAGCGGAGTGTGACTTTCTGAAAAATATTCATGAACGGATCACCTCATCTCTAACAATTTTGCCATCTTCGAGGGCGAGAATGCGATTTGCCTGCAAGGCAATGTTTTCATCGTGCGTGATGACGATCAGGGTCTGTTTATATTTTTCATTGGAATACTTGAGAAGCTCCACAATTTCCTGGCTGTTTTTAGAGTCAAGGTTTCCGGTGGGCTCGTCGGCGAGCACGACGGCGGGGGCGTTCATCAATGCCCTGCCGATGGAGACGCGCTGCTGCTGGCCGCCGGAGAGCTGGTTGGGTAAATGTCCTTCCCGTCCCTTGAGAGAGAGTATGTCAATCAACTCATGCAGACGTTCCTCGTTGACGGGCCTTCCGTCCATGAGCACCGGCAGCGTCATATTTTCCGTTACATTTAAGACGGGAATCAAGTTGTAGAATTGGTAGATGAGCCCTACCTGCCGCCTGCGGAAAATGGCAAGCTGGCTTTCATTTTGCGCATAGACGTCCGTACCCTCCATATAGACTTTGCCGGAAGTCGGGGTGTCTACGCCGCCCAACACATGCAGGAGCGTAGATTTACCAGAGCCGGACGGTCCGATAATAGCAAGAAATTCTCCTTTCTCCACGGAGAAGGAAACGTCGTCCAATGCTTTGACCTGGTTTTCTCCAGTACCATAAATTTTTGTCAAATGTTCTGCTTTTAAAATTTCCATAACGATAACTCCTTTTTTATGATACTTAAAGTATAACCAGCCATGGTGACGCTCCGGTGACTGGAAAGTGACAGTTTTGTCACGCTGCCGGGAATCTTTCATCAATGATTATTCGTATAAAATTTGATCACAAATCGTGCGCCGCCCTCCGGGCGGTTTTCCGCCTTCAGGGTGCCGTTCTGCTGCGTGACAATCATTCTCGAGAGGGCGAGCCCGATACCTACGCTATGCGCGGAGGCATTTTTGCCTTTATAAAAACGCTCGAAGAGGTGGGGCAGATCTTCCTTGTCAAATCCAGCGCCGTTGTCTTCAATTACAATTTGCGTATAAATTGCATTTTGTGAAAAAGATACTTGGATGTTGCCTCTGGCGGGCGTATGCTCCATACAATTCTTTAAAATATTTAAGATTGCTTCTGTGGACCAGGTGAAATCTCCGAAAAATTGCGGGACGTCTGTAAGCTGATCCTGTAACTGCGGAGGGATAATTTCCAAGGTCTGCTCCCGCAGTTCCATAGGAATTAACAGCGGTTCTGACGCCTGTTTTATTAATTCCGGGACAGAGATGGGCAGGCGTTTAAAAATAATTGTTCCGGCGTCCAGTTTCGATATTTTCAGCAGAGATTCCACCAGCCAGTCGATGCGTGATAATAACTGCGTCAGCTCCCGCAATAGCTGCCTGCGCCGGTCTGCGGACAATTCCTGTTCCATCAGGAGCGTCAGTATTAAGTTGGAGGAGGTCAATGGAGAGCGGATTTGGTGGGAGATGTCCGCCATGGAGTCGGCAAGAAATTGTTTGTCATTGGCGAGCGCTGTCGCCTGTTCGTTCAAGCGCAGCGTCATTTTAGACAGTTCGCTCTCTAAAATAGACAATTCCCCCTCGCGGTATCTCTGGAAGTCTATCGGCGTATTGCTGTGGAGCATGGCATCCAGCTCAAGGCTCAGTTGTTTTAATTTCCGATATCGGCTCACTGTGAAAATATAATGTGCAAGAATATAACAAACAGAAAAGACCAACAGGCACAGAGCGGTATATTTGTCGTGTAACCAGCCTGCTGTTACTGCCAGTATGGCGAGGGCAAGATGGACGAGCAGGCTTTTTTGAATTTCAGGATTGCGTGTCAGATTCATAAATCAGTCCCCCATTTTGTAACCAAGTCCGCGGACGGTTTTTATCAGCAGAGGATTCTGCGGATCCTCTTCGATTTTCTCACGAAGACGTTTGATGTAGACAGTCAGGGTATTATCGTTGACGAATTCTCCAGCGATGTCCCAGAGAGCTTCCAACAGCCTTGCGCGGGATAGGACAATGCCCTGGTTGCTGATAAAATATAGCAGCAGGCGGTATTCCAGGGCAGACAGCATGATTTCCTGTCCATCTTTGCGGACGGTCGCCTTTACGACGTCGACGCTGAGGTTTTTGTATTCCATGATCGTATTAGTTTTGCCGTAACGGCGCAGAATATTATGGATGCGTGAGACAAGTTCCCTTGGGCGGAAAGGTTTGGAAATATAATCGTCCGCGCCCAAATCCAGGCCAGTCACAACACTGAATTCATCCCCGGATGCCGTGAGGAAGATGACGGGCAGATTGGTGGTAGATTTGGCGGCGCGGCAGACGGAGAATCCATTTCCTTCAGCGAGAGAGACGTCTAATAGAATTAAATCAAATTCCGGTGCGGATTCCTCCAGCAATGCAAGGGCTTTGCCCTGCCCATCGACCGCTGTGATAAAAAAGCCTTCTTTCTGTAGGAATTCTGTTAGGTTAGTAACAATGCTTTTGTCGTCTTCGACCAGCAGGATATGTGCCATAAGGTGCTCCTCCATTGATGATTTTGCTTCTATTTTATCATTTGGGCAAATAGTCTTGCAAGGTGGGAAAACTTAATATTTTATAAAGGTATTGGACTTGTGAATGAGATTAAAATATGATACCATCAAGTAAATAGCAAAAGCGATCAAAGAAATATGAAATAGAAGGAGTGGCAGGCGTATGAAAAAATATGGATTTGGCGTTGATATCGGCGGGACAACCTGTAAGTTAGGATTGTTTGAGACCACGGGGGTGCTTCTGGAAAAATGGGAAATTCCCACGGATACGCAAGAAGGCGGCAAGAATATCTTGACTGATATTGCGAAATCTTTGGACGAGAAAATGAAAGAGCAGATTATTCCCCAGGAAGACATTGAGGGAATCGGAATCGGACTTCCCGGTCCGGTGCGCCGGGACGGCGTTGTTCCCGTATGCGTTAATCTCGGATGGAAGAATATGAATGTCGCTAAGGAGATGGAAACATTGATGGGCGGCATTAAGGTAAAGGCGGCGAATGACGCCAATGCGGCTGCACTTGGAGAGATGTGGCAGGGCGGTGGACGAGGCTGCAAGAATTTAGTGATGGTGACTTTAGGCACCGGCGTAGGCTGCGGAATCATTATTGACGGTGAGATTGTGCCGGGCAGCAATGGCGCAGGTGGTGAGATCGGGCATATCACAGTGAATCCTCACGAGACGGTTGCCTGCAACTGCGGCAGAAAGGGATGTTTAGAACAGTATGCTTCTGCAACAGGGATTGCACGCATTGCCAGAGAGCATCTTGCCAAAGAGCATGAAAGTTCCTTGTTGGAGGAGATTGGTGAAATATCAGCGAAAGCGGTCTTTGACGTCTATAAAGATGGAGATGATGAGACGGCGGAGGCGATTGTTGAAGAATTTGCCAGTATTTTAGGGAATGCCTTGAGTAACCTTGCCTGTGTGCTGGACCCGGAAGTATTCGTCATTGGCGGCGGCGTATCGAAAGCTGGCAAGCCGTTGTTGGACGCTGTAGAAAAGTATTACCGCAAAGCAGCGTTTTCTTCCTGTGATTCCATCCGTTTTGCATTGGCGTCTTTGGGGAATGACGCCGGGATGTATGGCTGTGTGAAGTTGATTTTAGAATAGGAGATTAGTAATAATTATGGCTGGAAAGGGGCTTCTTATAAAGAAGCCCCGGGCAGCGGGCGTTTCTTGGCGGAATAGCTGTCTACGATAATCTTAATTACTTGAACAATGGATACCAGTTTTTCGTTGAAGGTAAAATCCTTCCCTGTTTGGCTCTTCATGAGAACAGACATGCCATACTGTTTCTCGTCCGTGTCTGTGACAATCTCAGCTTTTCCCATACCCATGATGCTGCGGTAAGACATGCCGTATTGGCAGGCTGCTTTGCCCTCGAAGGGTAGAGCGTCGCATTCCATGGCAAAGGATACTCTGGGGTTTTGGCGGATGACATCATATTTATAGCCTTCAGCAGCCCCGTGCAGATAGAAAACGAGTGCGTCGTCTTCCAGCACATAGCCGAAATTCAGGGGTACGACATAGGGCTGCCCATGATCGCTCAGGCCAAGATGTAGAATTTTACAACTATCTAAGATGGAGCGTATTTCGCTTATATCTGTGATTTCTCTTTCGCGTTTTCTCATGATTTTCTCTTTCTTTCTCAAAATGATGTGGTTAAAGGATGTATCGGCCGCCGCGTGTTCCTCCGGGATAATTTTATGCTTGAACCGAGACACCGGCGATACGGAAATATCATAGGTATTGCCGCATTCCTCCCGGAACCGATACTGGTAATATTATACTGCCTGCCGGTGCACTCTGCAAGAGAGATTGTTAATTCTGGTTACAAAGAACAATAATTCTCCTTGGCGTGGTCTGCGGCGGAATGCTCCTGGTGGTAACGGAATAGTAAACCAGCAGGAAATTTCCGCCCGGAGGACAGGAGAAACGCTGCCCATTTAATGTGAGGATTTCCGTGTTGCGGGCAATATTCAGGCGCAGCGAGTTATCGGCTGCGGTAAGGTTCCTCTGGAAGAAATTCAGCGCTACAGTTTCGTCGTTTCGCATGGGTGCGATAATTTCTGCCTGAAACTGCGGTGGAAAAATCAGCGGCACCGGGCGGCTGCCGTCATAAAAGACGGTTACCGGCATACCGGTGCGCAGCTGCGTATTTCCGATAACGGCGGTAGTGGGTGAAAGCATAAAGTTGTTGATGCCGTTCGGCGTGTTGACGGTAACCATCTGGTTGCAGCAGTTACCGGGCGTCTGGGCAATATTGCGGATGATACCTGTCACAGGTATTAGATTTTCGTAATTCATAAATAAATCCTTTTCTTTTTCTCTCTTTAGCATATGCCCAAATCAGCTCAAGCGTTCTGTAACCGTAATAGTTCAGCCTGCAAATATAATGTCGACTCTTGTAAACCCAAATAGAATATGATAAAATTTACCCGTGATATTTCGTTTTTCATAAATATTTGATGAGGTTTGGAGGAGTGAGTTATGCAACTTGACATCTTAAAAAATGAGGAAAAGCGAACGAATTTTGTGATGTTTTTGTTTTATGCTGTAGTCCCGCTCGTTGCTTTTTTGTATGTGCTTTTGTTTAACGGAGGGGCAGTAAAGGACAGCATCGCTGTAACAATGGTATTATTGGGGATTCTGGTAAAATTGTTGGAGAAAAAGCTTGGCAAATATGCCAAATATTTATATGTTTCTATTCTGCCGGTGTTAGGAACGGTGACGATTATTTGCGGTACGCCCAGAGCCTTTGGCGCGATGGCGGAAGCGTATTTCCTGATTCTGTTTCTGGCAGTCTCTTATTACGATCTGTCTACAATAGCCGTGTACTCTGTAGTTCTTATCGTTTCCAATGCAGCCGGATTGATACTGTTTCCTGATGCGTATCTATGCATGTATACATTGTCTATTTGGATTTTTATTTTGATGGTATATGCGCTGGCAGTCTTGGCGGCAGTGATGATTGTCACAAGGGCGCGCGCATTGTTTGACACGGTGGAGACGAAGGAGTCTGAGGCCGAAGAAATTCTCGGCAATGTGCGTCAGGCGTTTATGGGAATCCAGGAGTCGACAGACAGCATCCATTCTTCACTGAGCGGATTTGGGCAAAGCACGCAGGAGATTGCAAATTCTACGGAAGAGATTTCTGCCAGCGCGGAAAGACAGATTGAAGAAGTGGGCGGGAGCATTGAGATTTTCAACACGCTGAATGAGAAAATCCAAGCCTCGGAAGAACAAGTCGACGTTACAATGATGAACATGAGACAGCTGAAAGAGAAGAATGATGAGGGAATTGCTTCTATCTCACAGCTTTCCAAGAAATTTGACGATAATATCCAGGCTACGAAAGAGGCCGCTGAGGGCGTCGCCACGCTGACCCAGAAATCGAGCTTGATTGCGGGAATTGTAGACAGCATTGATCAGATTGCACAGCAGACGAACCTGCTTGCGTTGAACGCGGCAATTGAGGCGGCGAGGGCTGGAGAAGCGGGGAAAGGATTCGCCGTAGTTGCGAATGAGATTAATTCGTTGTCTATGGAGTCTTCACAGGCGACAAAGGAAATTGACACAATCTTAAAAGATATCATTGAAACTGTTGAAGCGACCAATAAAATTATGGACAGAAACGGCATGACAGTCAAAGAATCTTATGACCAGTTAAACGATACGGTGAAGATTTTTGAGACGATGATAGATTCTTCTGAGGAGGTGCTGTCAGTTATCGAAGTTTTACGTCATGAGCTGTCCAATATCGTGGATATCAAGGAATCATTGCTGGAATCTATGAACAGGCTGGAGACGATATCTGAGAAGTCTGCGGAGACCACGACTGAGATCAGCGTGTCAACCGGGGAACAGGTATCAGGCGTAGAGAATATCCTCAAATCATTGGAGAAGGTTCAGGGTGGTATTGAGCGCCTTGGCGGAGTACTCAAAGATTAATAAATAAAAACGGCGTAGCTTGTGCTATGCCGTTTTGTATTACCCGACTTGAAAGATTCCCAAAGAAGGAGGGTGAATGGTGAAGATCATAAAACTGATTGCCAGAACAAAGACGAGAAGCCAAAAAAAGAACGGGCTTTTTTGCACAAAAGAGCCTTTCTGCTGGCAGCGCAAAGTTCCAACATATACGATAGAAAAAGCCAGAACTACGCTTATATAAAAAATCAAAATATCAATCGGCGTGTAAGTTGTGCCTAGGATTCCAGAATAAGTGTAAAAAAGCGCCGGGATAGCAAAAGTACCGACCAGTATGCCCAAGGGGTAGGCGTATGTTAGGCAGGGATATTCCCGCGCCAGGCGCGCGCAGATGAAAACGCCATAGAGGAGCATGGGAAAAAACAAAAGTTTCATGTGTTCCCAGGTGGACTCGCTGACTGGCGTGAAAAGCCCGACCAGAAAATTTTCGTTGGACCATTCGTAGATGAAATGCGCGAGCGTACCTAAAATGGAAGTAAAAACAATGCCTGCAATTGTGTAACATAATAACTTTTTTTGCATAGTCATTTCCTTTCTTATTTAGGAAACTTAATATAAGTGATTATATGCAAAAAAGGAAAATTTATAAGTAGTTTTAAACGTTTCCGCAATCTATCATTATTCTTCGGAGACCATGCGTTTTACCTGTTGCAGGGCTTTAGAGACAGGAGGCAAGGCAAGCAGTATGAAAGTGATGGCGGCCTCTGTTCCCAAATAGGAACCGTTATATACCAGTGAGTAGAGCGCAGCGGGCATATTGTCAGGCGCATAGGAGGCAAAGAAGATAACGCCGGAGAGGAAAGAGAAGAAGTACCGCCCTAATACGCCTGCCAGATAACCGATGATCAGGCCGTGTTTCTGTTTATGGAAAAATCCCGACAAACCCAAAGCGCCAAATGCCAACGGATAATCAGTGAGCATTTGGGGGATGGTATAAAAAACGGGTTCTATCATAAATTGCAGCAGTCCGTAGGCGGCTCCTGTAATTAACCCGGCAGAGGGACCGAACCAGTAACCGATCAGGACAATGAACAGCATACTGAGCAGCGTGACAGAGCCGCCCATTGGCATTTCAATGACTTTAATCATAGAAGCGGTCTGAGCCAGGGCAATGGCAGCAGCTGAAAAAACGAGTCGTTTCGTAGTGTTATTCATGCGTGGAATCCTCCATATAGAAATGTTCTTGTTTTAATTGCAGTCTTATTGTAGCGGTTGAGATATGGTCTGTCAATTGCATGATGGTAGATTTGGCAAAGCAATCTGCTGTGATTTACAGGAATTTAGCAATGGCGTGGGAAGATCACGATAATAGGCGTTCTATGCAGATGAAATAATTTATCGCGCTGTCATAATAAAGTTATAAAGAAATAAAGAAAAATCTTGCAAAATTGGAAAAATAATATTAAAATGTACTTTGAAAAAGAAAGTATGAATGTAAAGGAGAATGAAAGATGAGCTATGTTGATGAAGTATTAGAGCGCGTAATAGCAAAGAATCCGGCGGAGCCTGAATTTCATCAGGCAGTGAAAGAAGTGTTAGAGTCTTTGAGGCCGGTGATTGAAGCCAATGAAGAGAAGTATCGCAAAGAAGCATTGTTAGAGCGTCTGACAGAGCCGGACAGGCAGTTCAAATTCCGCGTACCGTGGGTAGATGACAAGGGACAGGTGCAGGTGAATACTGGATATCGTGTACAGTTTAATAACAGCATTGGACCGTACAAGGGTGGTTTGAGGTTACATCCGTCCGTAAACCTTGGTATTATTAAGTTCCTGGGATTTGAGCAGATTTTCAAGAACTCCCTGACAGGTCTTCCGATTGGCGGCGGCAAGGGTGGCTCTGATTTTGACCCCAAGGGCAAATCAGACCGCGAGGTTATGGCGTTCTGCCAGAGCTTCATGACAGAGCTTTGCAAATATATCGGAGCAGACACGGACGTTCCGGCGGGAGATATTGGAACCGGCGCCAGGGAAATCGGCTACATGTTCGGACAATATAAGAAGATTAAAAGCGTATATGAAGGCGTACTGACCGGAAAAGGACTTTCTTACGGCGGTTCGTTGGCTCGTACCGAGGCTACAGGCTACGGTCTGTTATATCTGACCGAAGAGATGATGAAATGCAACGGCCATGATATGAAGGATAAGGTGGTATGTATCTCCGGTTCCGGTAATGTGGCAATTTATGCAACCCAGAAGGCGCAGCAGCTTGGCGCAAAGGTTGTAACTGTCAGCGATTCAACCGGCTGGGTATATGATTCTGAGGGAATTGACGTTGCTTTATTAAAGGAAGTAAAAGAAGTGAAGCGTGCACGCCTGACAGAGTATGCAGCAGCAAGACCGAGCGCAGAGTACCATGAAGGACGCGGCGTGTGGTCTGTGAAATGTGACATTGCGCTTCCCTGCGCTACCCAGAATGAGCTTCTTCTTGAGGATGCAAAGCAGTTGGTGGCAAATGGATGCCTTGCAGTGGCAGAGGGCGCGAACATGCCTACCACGTTAGAGGCAACTGAGTACTTACAGCAGAATAAAGTGCTGTTTGCTCCGGGTAAGGCTGCAAATGCAGGCGGCGTGGCAACTTCTGCTTTGGAGATGAGCCAGAACTCCGAGCGTTTGAGCTGGACATTTGAGGAAGTGGACGGCAAGCTCAAAGACATTATGGTAAATATCTTCCACAACTTAGATGACGCGGCAAAGCGTTACGGCAAGGAGGGCGACTATGTGACAGGAGCTAATATTGCCGGATTTGAGAAAGTAGCGGAAGCAATGATCGCTCAGGGCGTATGTTAATCGGAGCGTTTGCGGAAACAGATCAATAACTTACTTGAAATTTAAAGAAACTGTAAAATTCCCCGTTGAGTTTTACAGTTTCTTTTCGTTTGCGCATTGGTATTATGTTGATATCGTATTACCGGACGAGTACAGTCTTAATCTATAAATAACTGCGCCCGCACCAGTTGTTTACGGATTTGGGGCCCGGCAATCATGGCGAGGACCATTTTTGCCAAATCGCCGGGGATAAAAGGAATGACGCCCGCCATCAGCGCAGCTTTCCAGTCCATGCCAGCCTGGTAGGCGAGCCAGAGCGTGCCGAAGGCGTAGGCAATTATCGTGCCGCTAATCATGCCCAGGAGGCAGACAAGGCGCTTGGAAATAAATTTGTCAATGAGGAGTCCGGCAATCAGCGCCATGGGAAGGAAGCCGATTAAATAACCGCCGGTAGGCCCTAAGAGCTTGCCGGGACCGCTGGTGAAGCCGGAGAATACCGGGACGCCGATAAAGCCGATCAGCAGGTAAACCAGGTAAGATACGCAGCCGTATTTCGTGCCGAGTACATATAAAGAAAAATAGATAGCAAGGTTCGTCAGCGAAATGGGTACAGGTCCAATCGGCAGAGAGAATGGCGCCAGCACGCAGGTAACAGCCGTCATCACACCGATGACGGAGAGCTGGCGGGTGGAAAATCCTGGTTTCGGGGGTGTGGAATTGGTGGTTGCTGAAACATTTGACATGATAAGTACTCCTTTCAGGTCGTGAAATATATGTTATTTCTCTGGGGTTACATCATAGCCTAATTCCGCAAACATCTGTATATCTTCACGGATGTTATTGCCGATAGTAGTCAGCATGTTCCCGGTGATGGCGGCATTAGCGCCGGAGGTAAAGAGGCGTTTGCCGCCGTCCTTGAAGTAAGCCCGGCCGGCTGCTATACGGATATAGGCGGTAGGATTGATATAGCGGAACATGGCGACGGTGCGCACAATTTCATCCTCTGTCAAAGGCGGCAGTTCGCCGAAAGGCGTGCCAGGGATGGGACGCAGTGCGTTTAAGGGGATAGAGAAGATTTCCAGCTCAGAAAGCGAAACAGCCATGTCGATACGATCTTCCCAGGTTTCCCCCATGCCGATGATTCCGCCGGAGCAGACATGAAGCCCGGCTTTTTTGGCGAGGCGGATTTTCTCGATTTTATCCTCATAAGTGTGGGTAGTACAGATATTGGGAAAATTTCTCTGAGAAGTCTCAATGTTCTCATGATACGTTTCTACGCCGGCAGCTTTCAGCCTTACAAAAGCTTCGTAACTCAAAAGCCCGTTGGAGGAACAGAGATGAACGTTGCATTCCTTGTGCAGCCGTTCAAATATTTTTATCAGCTTGTCTAAATCCCTGCCGGCAACGGAACGGCCCGCTGTGACAATAGAGTAGGAATGTACGCCCGCGGCTTCCTTCTCTTTACAGTCTCTTAAAATCGTTTCTTCATCTAACATATCGTATGTTTCGCAGCCTGTCTGGCTGGACGCGGACTGTGCGCAAAATTTGCAGTCTTCGCCGCATTTTCCGGAACGGCCGTTGATGATGGTGCACAGATGCACGCGGTTTTGGCAGTATGCTTTGCGGATCATGTCTGCGCCCTCGGCAAGCTCTTTGGCGTCTGCATTTGCAAATATGGACAGATTGTCTTTCCTGGTCAGGCGGCGTCCGTCAATGATATCTTTCGCAAGTTTTTTCATGGTGGCTCCTTTATATGTAAAAATTTTAATCTGAGTGGTATTATAATGGAAAGGAAACAAAATGTCAACAATAAAATTACACATGGTTGACATTTGAAAAATAATCGAATTTGCGCATTTTTAGCTCGGAAATAGATTTGTTTTGCTTTTAAAAAGATATTATAATAAAAAATATATAAGTGTCTGTAAATCGCAGCAGTTTAGGCTCATGCGCAGGCGACTTGTGGCCCGCGCTGTTGCTGGAATTATGTAAAGAAGGAGAGAAACTATGACGAGGAAGAATCATTTAGCGACAACCTGTCTGTCATTCTTGCTGGCAGTGGCAATGCTCGTTGGCAGCCTGCCGCTGACCGGGATGGAAGTGAAGGCAGCAGGAGATGGAACGGAAAATGAGGTGCAAGCGCTGGATCGTAAAACTGGGACGGATAACAGCACAGCAAATGCGCGGGCATCTGTATCATCGGGCAGCCGTTTTAAGCATCCGGGCCTGCTCCATACCCAGGAAGGGTTTGAGAAGATGTGGGACAATGTGCAGAATAATGTATCTCCGAATAAGGAGACCTGGGATGCTTTGTGGTGGGATACATTTTCAAATCCCGGCTGGTGGCCGCGACCCTTAGAGGGCGTTACGAGAGGCGGCGGCCGTGACAGTATCAACCAATTGCGTATTGATGTAAAACGTGCGTACCAGAACGCCCTCATTTGGAAAATCAGCGGCGATGAGGCGCACGGTGAGGCAGCCTGCCGTATTATTAACGCCTGGTCGGCAAATATGAAATGGCTGGGCGGAAATGCAGACCGTTTCCTGGCGGCTGGGCTTCAAGGATATGAGCTTGCCAATATCGGGGAGATGATGCGGGATCATCCGAATTTTGATACCGAAGGATTGCAGAGGCTTCTCTTAGACGTATTTTATCCCATGAACGATGATTTTATGATACGCCATAACGACGCCTATATCGGCAACTATTGGGCAAACTGGGAGCTTGCAAATCTTGCGTCCATGATCTCTATCGGTGTATATTGTGACAGGGAGGATATCTATGAGCGTGCATTAGATTATTTCAAGACCGGGAAGGGCAATGGTTCTTTCTACCATACAATGCCTTATGCGTTTGAGGAAGATGGCGGGCTTGTGCAGTGGCAGGAATCTGTCCGGGACCAGGGGCATACGACGCTGGGGATTGTGCTTGCTGGGGTAATTATGGAGACGGCTTGGAATCAGGGAGACAATCTGTACGATATGTCGGACAGCCGGTTTAAGAAAGCGGTAGAATACAGCATAAGATTTAACAGCCTTGGGGTCAGGGATATACCGACAACCGGCTATGAGTACCGGCAGGGCAAAAATGGAAAGCCAATTTGGTATAATGGCACGATTGATTATCAGATCAGCTGGCGTCCTATCTATTATCAGATGTATAACCATTATGTGAACCGTAAAGGCCTCGCCATGCCGAATATGGATCAGATGATAAAAAACACACAAGGTACATATATTGAAGGCGCGCCGGGCAACAGCTTGGATGAGCTGGGCTGGTACAGCCTGACTTATGCCAACCTGGATACACGCATAGAGGATGAGCCGGTGGAGGGCGACCTGACGGACGGCGTTTACCGTATCATGTCTGCTGCCAGTGGAAAATCTCTAGTTGTCAACGACGAGGGAAATCTTGCCTCGGCGGCCAAAGGAACCAGAAAGGATGAATGGTGGCTGATTAAGAACAAGGGCGATGGTGAATATACGCTTACCAATATGGTGACCGGCAAGCGTATGCAGCTCAACAGCACTGGGGATGCAGACAATCACAATGGCTACTATTCTTATGGGACGCAGATTGGTACCGGGGATGCAGTCGATTCCCTGACGCAGAGCTTTGCTTTTCTGGCGGAGAATGATGGTTCTTTCCGCATTGTGCCGTCTCTCAATTATCTTGTGCTGGCATTAGAAAATAACAGTACGGCGGACAACGCTAAAGTTTTGCAGTGGCGTAACGACGCCGTAGGGGCTTATTGGAATTCCAACAACCCGGCGCAGCGTTGGACGGTGGAGAAAGCCACGGAGAGAGCGGCGGAATTTACGTTTGACGATGAGGAGAGCGGTTTCAGCACAGACTACGCTTCTTTGCAGGGGGATTACGTTTTGCAGCGGCATGGCGCGGGCAAAGCCTTATCTCTTGACGGGCAGGAAGGATTCCAGACTGTGGTGACGACCACCGGCAAGAGCGTGCTCGCGGGTGAGTCCGAATTTACGGTTTCCGCCGATATATTGCCTAAGGCCGGCAATGAGAACTGGATTTTCTATGCCGCGCCGGATAAGGCCAGCCAGGAGCAGGGCAAGGCGACATATTTTGGCGTGAAAGAGAAAGACGGAGTTGTCACAGCAGAGGTATGTAAAGACGGCGTTGTCTCAGCCGCGTCTACCTCAGTCAGTGATGAGGTCGGGGCTGGCAGCTGGTACAAGGCAGCCGTTGTGATTACGAAGACAGAGACCATTTTGTATATCAATGGAAAAGAGATGGCAAGGACTGTCAGGGATTATACAATTTCTGATGTCCTGGATGCGGACAGCATCATGCAGATCGGAAAGGCCAATCTGGCGGGCGGCAAGATTTTTAAAGGAGCGATAGATAACTTTAAGATCACAGGTCATGCCATGACGGAAAACGAAGCTTTGGCGGAAGCCTCAGCGTACGCAGAAGGGAGTTTGCCGGAGATTTTAGCAGATTTTACATTTGATGATACAGAAAAAGGGTTTGCCGGGGGCGCGGCAGTAGCAAACGGATCGTATAGTTTCCGGGAGCATGACGACGGCAAGGCAATTTACTTGGACGGCTGGCGTGATTTCCTCAAAGTGACAAAAGCGGACGGCAGTCCTCTGGTCTCCGGCGGCCTGCTCAAAGAGATGACAATTTCCCTGCAGGTAAAGAAAGAGGGAGGCGCCGGCTGGGCGCTCTATGCGGCGCCGAACAGCACGAGCCAGAAGGTTGGCTGGGAGCAGTATATCGGCATCCTTGATAATAACGGAACAATCACGGCGCAGCGCTTTAAGAATCAGGGTGTGCGCGCAGAGTATGCGGAAACGGAAGGGCGCGCGGATATCTGGCATCATATTGCAGTTGTATTTTCAGAGAAAGAAATTACAATCTATGACAATGGTGAAAAGAAGAAAACGGTAAACAGCGATGTGCCGCTGTATGAGATTCTCGGAGGAAACAGTATTTGGCAGATAGGAAAAGCAAATTGGGGAACCGGAGAATTTTTCCAGGGCCTGATTGATAACTTTAAAATAGTTTCCAGGGCATGGAGCGAGGATGAAGTCAGGGTTGAAGCCTTGAAATATGTTGACAAGAGCCAGGTTCAGGCAGTGTTGGATAAACAGTACGCCGAGGAAGTGGAAAAGTACAGCCAGGAGAGGAACCGCTGGCAGACATACCAGACCTCATTACAGAATGCCCAGAACGTGCTGGCAAATGAAGCGGCAAAACAGTCCGAGGTGGATGCGGCGACGGAAGCGCTGAGTAAGGTGCAGGCGTGGATGCGTGTGGATGAATCCCTGCATGATTCTGTGGAGGTGAGCCAGGAACCAAACTATACGGTTAAGAGTTGGGAGCCCTATGCAGCAGCCCTTAAGAATGTTCAGGAAATGTATGATAATGAGACAACAAGTGAAGGGATTACGGACGCCCAGGCGGAAGAAGCGGCTAAAACCCTCAAAGATACGCAGCGTGCACTAGTGGAGAAAGCGCCGACCATTGAGGAGGCAAAATCAAGGATCACAGCGATCGGCGAAGTCGCATTGACGCCGGATTGCAGCCGCAAAGTAATTCTGGCACGACAGACTTGTGATCTTCTCAGCGGGGAAGAGCTTGCCCAGGTTACGAATCTGGCGCAGTTGTCTGCGGCTGAGACAATGATGAGCGATTACCTGGTTGAATTTACTTTCGATGATAAGGAGACCGGGTTGATTGGCGGCCAGGCAGTGGCAGAAGGCGAGTACGAGATCAAGAATGGCGCCTTGTATCTGGATGGCGACGGCCAATGGTTAAATGTCACCAAAGGAAACGGAAGCAGTTTGCTGACAGGAAGAGATGAGCTGACAATCTCCTTTGCGGCAAGCCCTGAGTCTGGGAACAGCAACTGGATGTTCTTTGCTGCGCCCAATGCAAACGCCCAGGAAGTGAATCAGGAGACATATCTTGGAATGACGGAGTTTGAGGAGACGATTACCGCAGAACGCTATAAAAACAGCGGTGAGAGGCCGCAGTCTGTAAGCGTTTCCGGGATCGACGCCTCCGGCTGGGTATATGTAACCCTCGTATGTACGGCTGACAAGAGCACGCTTTACATTAACGGAGAAGAAAAAGACAGCAAGGACAGCAGCATTGCATTGTCTGATATTTTCGGTGAGAATGGGATTCTTCAAATTGGGAAAGGAAACTGGGGGAACGGCGAGTACTATAAGGGATACTTGGATAATTTCAAGATTTTGGGAACGGCTATGACGCAGGCGGAAATCAAGGCGGAGGCGCAAGCGTTTCTGGGGAAGGCTTTGGACGTCAAGAAGATAGAGCAGACGATTCATCAAATCAGCGTGATTGGGCTTGTGGAGGCGAATATTGACGCCAGGACAAAAATCCAGCAGGCACGCGAGCTTTATAACAGCCTGACAGAAGAAGAAAAGAAGCTTGTCACAAATTTAGATGTGTTGGCTGAGGCAGAGGAAGTATACCATGAACTGTCGTCGGATGCGGAGGCTGTGCTGGGAGAGATTTCCTTTGACGGCGAAGGCGGCGTTCAAAGCCCTGGTATAAAAGTTCAGGCCAACGGCACGCCGGTTTTCGTGAATGATGCGCAGAGAGGGAAGGTTTTATCTTTAGACGGAACAGGCAGCGTATGGCTGAACGTGATGAAAGAAGACGGCTCCTCACTACTGACAGGTGCAGAAGAAATAACAGTTTCTTATTATAGTAAAGCCGGAAGAAGCGACACTAATTGGGTGTTTTTTGCAGCTCTCAATGGAGAACCCCAGGCATTTAATAACGAGTATTATCTGGGAATCATGGAAAAAGACGGCAAGGTTACGGCGGAACGTTATCTGCATGGGCGCCAGGAAGTTCCGACCGCAGAGTGTGAAGCGGGATGGAACCATATCGTAGTCGTTTATGGGGCAGATTACACGAAGATTTATGTAAATGGCGTGCTTGCCCAGGAAAAGGCTGCCAGCGGAAACCTCAAAGAGATTCTTGGCGAGAGCAGCGTCTTGCAGATTGGTAAGGCAAACTGGGGAGACGGAGAGTATTATCAAGGGCTTTTGGATGATTTCACGGTGTACAATTATGCGTTTGGGCAGCGGGATATTGACATTCTGGAAGGTAAGATTGTGAATCCCAAGCCGCTGAAAGAACAGATCCTGGAAGCGAAGGTTGTCAACAAAGATTATTATACAGAAGGCAGCTATTCGGCGTTGCAGGCGGCAATTAAGGCGGCGAGAAAAGCTGTCGATACGGTAACTTCCAAAGCGGAACTTGATGAGGCAATGCGGGCGTTGCAGGCAGCAGTCGATGGCCTGGAAAGATTACCGCTCAACGATGCGGCCTTGACAAATAAGATTGCCGAAGCGAAAGCAATTGAGAAAGGCAATTACACCAACGCAACTTACAGCGCGTTACAGACAGCGATTGAAGAGGCCGAAAAGGCAAAGGACAACGCCCTGTTGCAGGAAGAGCTCGACGCGGCATTGACGGCGCTGCAAACGGCGATAGACGGCCTTATTTCACTCGACGTCTCATCCCTGACAAATCTTATCGCCCAGGCGAAGACGATCCAGAAGGGCGATTATACGGATGAAAGTTACGGAACTTTGCAGGCGGCAATCCTCACGGCAGAGGGGGCGGCCGGCGCGGTAGAGACAGAGGATGCGTTGCAGGCGGCAGTCAAGGCTTTGCAGGAAGCAATTGACGGATTGAAGAAAAAAGATTCCGGAAATTCAGGAAAACCCGGAGAGCCGGGAAATCCTGGCAACCCGGGAGGCACGCAAAGTCCGAAACCCCTGAGTACGGTTAAGACGGTCAAAGCAGTGCAGCAGACAACCGGCAAAGCTGTCAAAGTAAGTTTTGGTAAAGTCAGCGGCGCGGTGAGTTATGATATTTACCGTTCCACAAAAGCAAAGAGCGGCTATAAGAAGATTGCCAATACCAGGAGTGCAAGCTATGTTGACAAAAAAGTGAGCGCGGCAAAGACTTACTATTATAAAGTGCTGGCAAGAGCTAAGAAGGCAGACAGCAACAGCAAATTGAGCACGAAATATGCGAAGGTCAAAGTATTGGCGGCTGCCAAGGCAAAATTGAAGGCTTCTAAGGGAAGGAAGATTACGGTTTCCTGGAAGAAGATCAAAGGCGCTAAGGGATATGCAGTGTATGCTTCTTCCAAGAAAAGTAAAGGGTTCAAGGTAGTGAAAACCTTGAAGAAAGTAAAGAGCGTCAAAACAACAATCCGTGCGAAGAAAAATGTCAAAAAGCTGTATGTGAAAGTGCGTCCTTATTATATGGAAGGCAAAAAGAAGATATATGGTCCCTACTCTAAAATTGTCAGGGTGAGTGTAAAAAAATAGGTGAACAGCCGGGAAGTTGATATATGAGAGATGAGACATACAATATACAGATGTTTTTAGTTGTTGCAACTACTGTATATTGTATGTTTCTCGTTACTTGAAAGATTTTAAAAATGCTATTGTATGCGTCCTGGGGATGCATTATAATACTCATGGAAAGAACTGCCAAAAAAGGCGGAAGAAAGGAAGGGAAGGCGATGTATCAATTTACAGAAGATTGTTTGACGGGAATCCCACAGATTGATGAGGAACACAGAAAGTTGTTTCGTCTGGTGAATGAGACGCTTGATTTGTTACATAATGACCGTCTCAAAGACAAGTACCGTGAGGTGCGCAGGATTCTTGCGGAATTAAAAAATTATACCGATGTCCATTTTGCCAATGAAGAAGCATACATGGAATCCATCAACGATCCAGAGCTGGAAATCCAAAAGAAAGAACATAAGGCATTTAGGCACAAAATTGCCGCTTTGGATGTCTCTGATATAGAGGAGCCGGAGGAACAGCAAAAAACGCTGGAAGAACTGATGAGCTGTTTGACCCGGTGGCTGTACCATCATATTTTGGGAAGCGATATCATGATTGGCAAAATGCCTCCCGTGAAGGAATGGCATGAAAAAGAAAAGCCCTGTGCTTTTACGGAGGAATATTTGACCGGTATTCCGCTGATTGATGGGGAACATGAGCGGTTATTTGAAATTATTGGCAGGGCAGACGAGCTCGTAAAGGCGGAACTTCTGCATGATAAATACGATGAGATTGTCGGCATTCTTGCGGAACTCAGGGATTATACGAAAGAGCATTTCCGGGACGAGGAGGCTTATATGGAGAGCATTCATTATCCGGGACTGGAAGCACAGAAAATAGCGCATGAGATTTTTGAGTTAAAGTTGGAAAACCTCAATTTGGAACATGTGGATGACAATCAGCAGGAATATCTGGAGGAGTTGATGGAGTTCCTCTTTGGCTGGCTTTCCAATCACATTTTGAAAACGGACAAGCTGATTGGGGAATAGAAAAAATATCTTGTAATTGCCTGTACAACGGTATAAAATAAAAGTAGTGTGAAATGCTTCGGGCAGCGAGTGTCCATGGGGTATTTATTTTACATCAAAGAAAGAGAAGGAGGTAACAAAGAAATGGAGACGTCGGCATTTGGAGTAAACCAGCGGGGGGAAAAAGCATCTCTGTATACATTGGAGAATAAGAAGCATACGGTAATTAAAGTATCGGATCACGGCGCAACGCTGGTATCTGTTTTAATTCCCGATAAAGATGGCATAGTGAGGGATGTTGTGCTTGGATATGATGAGGCATTGGAGTATGACAACCATACTTGCTATTTCGGGGCAATCATTGGAAGGAACGGCAACCGTATAGATAAGGCGCAGATGATGATTGACGGTGAGCTGTGCAAAATCCCGGCAAATGAGAACGAGAATAATCTTCACAGCGGCCCCAATGGTTTTGACCGTGTAGTATGGGAAGTGAAGGAGCGTACCGATAACAGCATCACATTTTCCCATCTCAGCACGGAGGAGGAGCAGGGATTTCCTGGAAATCTCAAAGTTGAAGTTACATATACATTGACAGATGAGGATGCAGTGGAAATCAGTTACCGCGGGGAAGCGGATAAGACGACAGTTATGAACTTTACCAATCATTCTTATTTCAATTTGGGAGGGCATGACAGCGGTTCCGCTATGAACCAGAAGTTGCAGATTCTGGCGGAATCTTACAATCCGGTGCGCGATTCCAAGTCCATTCCTACAGGCGAGATAGCGCCGGTAGCTGGAACGCCTATGGATTTCAGGACTATGAAACCGATTGGGCAGGATATTGAAGCTGACTTTGAGCAGCTTAAATTTACAGGCGGCTATGACCATAATTACGTGCTCAGTGATAAAGTTGGTGAGATGAAAGTGATGGCGAATGCATACTGTGAGGAGACAGGAATTGCTATGGAAGCTTCCACCGATTGCTGCGGAGTGCAGCTCTATGCCGGTAATTTTATCGGAGACCAGACCGGTAAGGGCGGCAAGGCATACTGCAAACGCTGCGGCTTCTGTTTGGAATCTCAATTCTATCCCAATGCCATGAATCAGGAGAACGTACCCTCTCCGATTGTTAAGGCAGGCGATGTGTTTACTACGAAGACCGTTTACCGCTTTTATGTGAAGTAATATTCCGCTTGAAACATGGGAGAATGGTAAAATAATACAAGAGAGGATATTCCGGAGATTGAGAAATCCCCGGAATATCTTTTTTGTGGAACAAAAGTTATATCTAATTATAATTAAGGAAGAGGAGAAAAATGCGAGAACAATTGACAGAGAGTGATGTAAAAAAGATAGAGGAAGAGATAGAGTACCGCAAACTGGTAGTACGCAAGGAGGCTATAGAGGCGGTCAAAGAGGCCAGAGCGCATGGCGATCTGAGTGAGAATTTTGAATACCATGCTGCGAAGAAGGACAAGAATAAGAATGAGAGCCGCATTCGTTATCTGGAGAGGATGCTGAAAACAGCGGTAATTGTCTCCGACGTTTCCAAGGAGGATGAAGTAGGCATTAACAATACGGTTACTGTGTATTTTGAGGAGGATGAGGAGGAACAGACCTTCCGCTTGGTAACATCCATACGCGGAAATTCAATGAAGAATTTGATTAGTACTGAGTCTCCGATAGGCAAAGCAATCCTTGGACATAAAGTTGGAGACCGGATATCAATCAAAGTAAATGATAATTACACTTATTATGTCGTGATTAAACAAATTGAAAATACCCAAGAAGATGAAAACGACAGCATCCGAGGTTTTTAATAAATTAAAAATTAATATTATTGCAGAGAGAGTTATAGGAACCAGGTGGAGACAGACGTAGAAGAGACGCAAGCTGCTCCAGCGGAAAGCATGGAAACGACGTCTTCTTTATCCGATATTAATCCTCCGGTAATTACGGGCACCGGAATTTTTTCGCACAGCCTTCCTAAGACCCGCGGCATCAGAGCAGGCAGAAGCTCTACCACATCCGGATGAATATTTTCAAGCTGCTTTTCAATATTGGAAAAAGCCAGTGAGTCAATGACGAAGAAGCGCAGGACAGTAAACATCGACAGTTTACAGGCCCGTTTGATTAAAGACGGTTTGGTGGAGATGATGCCGTCTGCCTGGGTGCATTGATGGATAAAATCTACGGCAATTTCCTTGGGTGCAAGTCCCAGGATCAGATCAATGTGAACCATAGCAATTTTACCGGCAGATTTAACTCTTGCCACAATATCGGCAATATTACAGATATCTCCAAATAGAATGAATATAATGCGGCTTTCGCAAGTAAGTGCTTTTTCAAGGCCCTCAAGACTGTTTATCGCGGCGATTACCGGGGAATCTTCAATGGCATTCTGAAATTCTTTTTTCATTCGTCTGTTTCCTCCCTGTCTGCGTCTTACAAATGATATATCTTGCATCATAAAGGCTGATAGAATGTCGGATTTCATTATACATGACAGAGAGGAAAATAACCAGTAAATTATTTTAATTTCTATTTTGGGGTTCTACGCAATCTCAGATTCCGCGCATAATCCAGGATTTTTCCTGAGAATGGGGCTCGTCCAAATCCTGTTGATGATAAATATGTGCCTGTTTGATTAGATAAGTCTGTTCCTGCGGGCCGAGAGAACGATAAGTTTCGAGAAGTTCGCCCTCCTTATCATCGTAACATTCCGGCGGGAGAGAAGGACGGCGAATATTGGTAACACCCAACAGATAATCCGTGGATACCTCAAAATATTCCGCCAGCCGAATTAAGGTGTCAAAATCCGGTTCGCGGCCGCGGCGGAGGTAACCATTGAGAGTTGACGGCGCAATATGTAATTCGGTGGCCAATTTCCTCTGCGTAAGATTACGTTCTTCCAATAAATTTTCAAGTCTGGTAGAGAATTTCATAAAATAGTCCTCTTTAGTTAGAATTGTCAATGCATTTAAAACTATTTTACGAAAAAATGACCAAAATATACTGGAAATGCGCGAAACACATTTACTGTTCATATATGTGAATTTATTGCCAGCCACCATCCATGGTAATAATTTGTCCGGTAAGGTAGAGGGGAGAGGTAACGACTGAGAGCGCCAACTGCGCGACTTCCTGCACGCTGCCAAATCTTCCGGCTGGGATTTCTTCGGCTAATTGCCGGCGTTCTTCCTCAGAAAAACATTGGTTCATGCGTGTGTCGATAACGCCGCAGGCAATACCATTGACCGCAATGCAGCTGGGGGCAAGTTCTTTAGCCAGGGCTTTGGTAAAAGCGTTGACGCCGCCTTTCGAGGCGGAATATGCCACTTCGCAGGATGCGCCGATGTTTCCCCAAACAGAAGAAATATTTAAAATTTGGCCGTATTTGCCGTGCACCATATTGGGGATAGCCCGCTTGCAGCAGCAGAACACGGAGGTGAGGTTTGTTTTCATTATCCGTTCCCATTCCATCAGTCTCATATCTGAGAGCAGGCCGATGTGTGAGAGCCCGGCATTGTTTACCAGAGTTGTGACAGCGCCAAGCGTTTGTTCTGTCCGCAAAAAAGCATGGTTCACAAAGTCTTCGTCTCCTGCATCGCCAATGAGGGCGATACAGGGGATGCCGTAAGTTTCGTTCAGTTCTTTTGCCAGTTTATTTAAATCGTCTGCGGAACTGCGGCAATTAAGGGCGAGACTGTAGCCCGCCCGCGCGAATTCTACAGCGATAGCGCGCCCAATGCCATGGGATGCGCCGGTGATAAATGCGATTTTACTTTTCATAAGAAGATTTCTCCTTTCATCATGGGATGCTGCCGGTAAATAACGCTATGGTAATCCCTGAAGTCCGAAATGTCAAGAAATCTTGCAGATTTACTATGGGTATGGTATAATATGGCATGAGAATTTGGCCTATATGATATGGCTATCCTCAAAATAAACAGCAAAGGAGTTGGACACTATGCGCATTACATTAAGCGGTAAAAACATCGAGGTAACAGAGGGATTAAGGCAGGCAGTAGAAGAGAAGTTGTCCAAGTTAGAGAGGTATTTCACTCCTGAGACCGACATTGTCGTAACTTTGAGCGTGGAGAAAGAGCGCCAGAAGATTGAGGTTACCATTCCGGTAAAAGGAAATATCATCCGTTCAGAACAGGTAAGCAATGACATGTACGTTTCCATAGACTTGGTAGAAGAAGTCATTGAGCGGCAGTTGAAGAAGTATAAGAATAAGATTATAGACCAGAAACAGTCGGCGCCGAACTTCCAGAAGGAATACATTGACAAAGAGGTAGAGGAAGATGAGGATGTGAAGATTATCCGTACCAAGCGTTTTGACATCAAACCGATGTACCCGGAAGACGCCTGCGTGCAGATGGAGCTGTTAGGCCATAACTTCTTCGTATTCCAGAATGCGGAGACAGAGGAAGTGAACGTTGTATATAAGAGAAAAGGAAATACTTACGGATTGATTGAGCCTGAGTTATAAGGACAAGCGTTGCGGTTAAACGGGGCTGCCGCAATAAGTGGGAAATATACGATAGAAAGGAAATCAGCTGAGAAAACTGGCGAATATCGTATATTTGATACTTATTGCGGCGGCCCTTTTCCTGTCAAGATACCATTGCGCGTTAAAACTGCATTTGAAATTTTGAGGTCGAATTGTAGCCCTGCCAATAAGATTTTTTTCGCAGTTTCTTGCCACAAGGCATAAAATAGTATAAGATGATTCTGTGTGTAAAAATGGTTGAGACATATGAACGGATTTCGCCATTTGCAAGTTTGGATGAAGGAGGATTGCCAAATGAATATTGTGGTATTGGCAGGGGGATTGAGTGCAGAGAGGGACGTTTCGTTTGCGACGGGACAGAATGTTACAGAGGCTCTGCGCAAAAATGGACATCAGGTAATTTTACTGGATGTGTTTATGGGATATGGGGAGGAAGAAGGAGAAGGCTTTACAGACGTGTTTGCGCGTTCCCGGCAGGTTAGCGCAGCGGTATCTGGTATTTCCCAGGACGCGCCGGATTTAGCGGCGGTGAAGAAGAGCCGTAAAGATCAGAGCGATTGTTTTTTCGGTCCGAATGTGATTGCGTTGTGCAGGAAGGCGGATATTGTATTCCTGGCGCTGCATGGGGAAAATGGGGAGAATGGCAAGGTGCAGGCAGCGTTTGATCTCTATGGGATTAAGTACACCGGAACCGGTTATCTCAGCAGCGCACTGGCGATGGACAAAGGTTTGTCTAAGAGGCTTTTCGAGGCAAACGGTATTCCCACGCCCAAGGGGATTTCAATGAAGAAAGAAGAGTGCCAGTGGGAGTTTGCCAAGACCGGACTGACGCTGCCCTGCGTGGTAAAGCCTTGCTGCGGCGGTTCTAGTATCGGCGTATCTATTGTGCGCAGTGAAGAGGAATATAAGGAAGCGTTGGAGGAAGCGTTTGGTTGGGAGAAGGAGATTATCATTGAGGACTATATTGAAGGCAGAGAGTTTTCGGTTGCAGTCATTGACTTCGCCGCGCTTCCGGTAATTGAAATTGCGCCGCTTCAAGGTTTCTATGACTATAAAAATAAATATGCGGCCGGAAGCGCCGTGGAGACTTGTCCGGCGGAGATTCCGACGGATATCGCCGGGAAGATGCAGCGTTGTGCCGAGGATGTGGCAAGGGTGCTGGGGCTAAACACCTATTCCCGCATGGATTTTCTGTTGGATGAGGCGGGCAATATTTACTGCCTGGAAGCCAATACTTTGCCCGGCATGACGTCTACCAGCCTGATTCCACAGGAGGCGCAGGCAATAGGCATGAACTTTGAAGCGCTCTGTGAGAAAATTATTGAGATTTCTCTGGCAAAATATGGGGGGAAAGTATGAGACAGATGACGTTAGAACATATTGCGCAGGCATGTCATGGAACGTATGTGGGCGAGCCGGCAAAAATACGCGCAGAGATTAAGGGAGCGGTTACGGACAGCCGCGAGGTGCAAGAGGGTTATCTGTTCATACCCATCAAAGGCGCGCGCGTGGACGGGCACGATTTTATTCCGGGCGTGATTGAGAAGGGAGCGGCTGCCGTGCTCTCGGAAAAAGAACTCGCAGGCTGTAGCGTGCCTTATATACGAGTGGAATCCAGCGTGCAGGCATTGAAAGATATTGGCGAATATTATCGCAGCCAGCTCGCAATACCCATTGTAGGCATTACGGGCAGCGTAGGCAAGACCAGCACCAAAGAAATGATCGCTTCGGTACTGTCACAGAAATACAAGGTACTCAAGACAGCGGGGAATTTCAACAATGAGATTGGGCTTCCACTAACGCTTTTGCGGATTCGCAAGGAGCATGAGGCGGCAGTTGTAGAGATGGGGATTTCCGATTTTGGTGAAATGCACCGCCTGGCAAAAATGGCGCGGCCTTCTATCTGTGTGATTACCAATATTGGCATTTGCCATCTGGAAAATTTAAAGAGCAGAGACGGTATCTTACAGGCCAAAAGCGAGATTTTCGATTATTTGAAACCGGAAGGCCATATTGTACTTAATGGCGAGGATGATAAACTCTCCACGATAGGGGAGGTCTCAGGCGTTCGACCGTTGTTTTATGGATTTTTGCAGGAACAAGGTGTCCGTAAGGATGTTTACGCAGATCAAATTGTAAATTGCGGGCTCAAGGGTGTGAAAGCACAGATACATACGCCCGAGGGCACAATTCAGGTGCACATACCCATACCTGGGGAACATAACGTATATAATGCTATGGCGGCTACGGCAGTTGGGCGTTTTCTTGGCATGGAGCTTTCGCAGATAAAGAAGGGGATTGAGAATGTGGAAACGATTAGCGGCCGCGGCCATCTGATGGAAATTGCAAACATGACGGTATTGGATGACTGTTACAATGCCAATCCGGTGTCCATGCGCGCTTCCTTAGATGTTTTGCGCAATGGCCTGGGGCGTACGGTTGCCGTTTTGGGCGACATGGGCGAGCTGGGTGAGAATGAGAAACGCCTCCACTATGGCGTGGGCGCTTATGCGGCGGAAAAACAGATAGACGCGCTTTTCTGCGCCGGCGCGCTTAGTGAAGAGTTGGCGCGCGGCGCAATAGAGGCCGGTATGAAGCAGGTGTTCCATTATAAGACGCGTGGGGAAATGACAGACCAGCTTCTTACCTACCTCAAAGAAGGCGATACGGTGCTCGTGAAGGCTTCGCATTTTATGGAATATCCCAAAGTGGTGGAAGCAATTAAAGCATACTTTGATGCTGTTTGAGCATTTCTTCAATTTTATTATGGGTATAAGCGCCGGAGAATTTGCGTTGTTCCTTATCTAAATCTTTGAGGTAGATAGGTTCTCCGTATTCTACAATTACGCTGCATTTGCGCATATAGGGCATATGCTTTTCCCAGATTTCCTGGCTGTTCGTAATCGCAATTGGGATAATCGGACAGCCGCTTTTTTCTGCAATTTTCAGGCTTCCTTCTTTGAATGGCAAAAGCCCTTCTTCCGGGTGGGGATTGCGCGTTCCCTCCGGGAAGATACAGATGGAAATGCCCTTTTTGATATATTCAATGCCAGTGAGGATTGTCTTTAGTCCTTCCTTCAAGTTGGAGCGGTTCAAAAACAGGCAGTTGAGACGCCGCATCCACACGGAAAGCAGAGGCACCTTCTCTAAGAAATCCTTGGAAACGTAACCTGTGAGTCCTGGGCAGCGGGAATAAGTAATGATAATGTCAAAATAACTCTGATGGTTGGGGACATAGAGTACTGCCTGATCTTTGGGCACGCGCTCTTCCCCAATAATCGTAACCTTGGTGCCGGCGAGGAACAGGACGACGCGGAACGCCCACTGCACAATGCGCAGGCTGCTGATGTCCGCAGCATAGCTGTTAAATTTCTTGAAAATCCATTCAAAAATCATGATGGGAATCGACAAAATCAGAAAACAAATCAGAAAAAGTGAAACCAGAATCAGTCGTATCATGTCTTTTACCTCTTTTTAGCGTTTGCCTCCATTATACATAGGTATTTGGGAAAATACAATCATAAATATTGGATTACGCCTATAAAATATGGAGAGAACGTATCAGCAGGCAAAGGAGTTATTCATGAAAAGAGGAATTATCACAAGGGGAAAGTGGATTGTTTTGGCGGTTATTTTGATGTTGGGGATTTTTGGTGGATGCGGTCTGGAAAAAACAGATGAGAAGAAGCTCGAAGACCTCACTTATACAATTCTGGAGGAGAAAGAGATACCGCAGGAGTTTTTCGCCGTCATAGAAGAAAAAAAGGAGCAGATGTTCAAGTTGACGTATACGGACGAGGAAAGTCTGTACATAGCTGTGGGATACGGCGTACAACAGACAGGCGGCTACAGTATTTCTGTCAATCAGTGTTATCTCACGCAGAATGCCGTTTATTTTGACACGACTTTGATCGGGCCGTCTAAGGGGGAACAGGTAAACGAGGCCAAATCATATCCCTATTTAGTGATTAAGACGAAATATTCGGAAAAAAATGTTGTATTTCAGTAGAAATATTATAGGAATCCCAGGTTAAGTATGCTAAGATATAGGATAGGCGTGACAAAGATTCGTCTATTTTGGAGGAAAATTACAGCGATTGATAGTGGTCAGGCACAGAAATTGTGATTTGGCATAAAATAAGCTAACAGATTTACAAATTGATAAAGTGTGTTATAATGATATTTAAGTTGTTTTGTCAGAGGCCATTTGGGCGTTATGCTGAAAATGTGTGATAAAACATGGAAAGATTCAGGATTTGTCAGAAACTTGACAAAACATAGGATATATCATTATAATTACTTCTTGTACGAAAACAGAGCATAGAGGTGCAAAATGGAACAGTATGTGATTAAAGGCGGTAATCCGCTGGTCGGCGAAGTGGAAATCAGCGGCGCGAAAAATGCGGCGCTGGCAATTTTGGCGGCGGCGATTATGACGGATGAAACCGTAACGATAGATAACTTGCCTGATGTACGTGATATCAATGCTTTGCTTCAGGCTATGACCGATATTGGAGCAAAGATTGAACGGATAGATGCGCACACCGTGAAGATTAACGGCTCTTTTGTGAAGGATATCCCGGTCGACTATGAATCCATGAAGAAAATTCGGGCGTCTTATTATTTGCTTGGTTCGCTGCTCGGCAAATACAAACGCGCGGAGGTGACATTGCCGGGGGGCTGTAATATCGGAAGCCGCCCCATGGATTTGCATATCAAGGGATTTCGTGCGCTGGGGGCGCATGTGGAAATCCGCAATGGCGCCGTGGCAGCGGAAGCAAATCGGCTGATCGGAGGACATATTTATCTGGATAAGGTTTCAGTGGGCGCCACGATCAATATCATGATGGCGGCAGCTTTGGCGGAAGGTAAGACGACGATCGAGAATTCGGCTAAGGAGCCCCACGTTGTAGATGTGGCGAATTTTCTCAACAGTATGGGCGCCAATATCCGCGGAGCCGGGACAGACGTAATCCGTATTGTCGGCGTGGAGAAGCTTCACAAGACGGAATACTCGGTAATTCCCGACCAGATTGAGGCGGGCACCTTTATGTTTGCGGCAGCGGCGACCAAGGGAGATGTGACAGTTAAGAATGTCATCCCCAAGCATTTGGAAGCTACTACGGCGAAATTGTTAGAGGCAGGCTGTGAGGTGGAGGAGTTTGACGACGCAGTGCGTGTCGTGGCGTCGAAACCGCTGCGCCATACGCAGGTAACTACGCTGCCTTATCCGGGATTTCCGACAGATATGCAGCCTCAGATGACGGTTGTGCTGGGGGTTGCCCAGGGAACAAGTACGGTGACGGAGAGCATTTTTGAGAACCGTTTTAAATATGTGGATGAGCTGACCCGTATGGGCGCGGATATTAAAGTAGAGAGCAATATCGCGATTATCAGCGGCGTTAAGGGTTATACAGGGGCCAGAGTCAGCGCGCCGGATTTGCGTGCAGGAGCAGCTCTTGTGATTGCAGGGCTTTCCGCAGAGGGAGTTACGATTGTGGACGATATCCACTACATCCAGAGAGGTTATGAGAATTTCGACCGCAAACTGGAAGGCCTGGGGGCGCAGATTCAGAAAGTCAATTCAGAGAAAGAAATTCAAAAGTTCCAGTTTAAGGCGGGATGATGCTTTTGTACAAGGCAGCTTAAATCGTTATAAGTAAGTGAAATACATGTGCGCACATCTGGCATATGATATCAATTTGCACCTTATAATTGCATAAAAATAAATTTAGCGGGAATGGTAATAAGAAAACGCACATCGTTTGTGCGAAGGAGGACATAGCATGTTATATCCGATTCTGACACCATCCCGCTTTCTTTGCGATTTAAGCGGCGTATGGGATTTTAAACTCGACAATGGCAGGGGATTTGAGGAAAAATGGCAGGAAAAGCCTCTGGAAAATGCCATGACAATGCCGGTTCCGGCTTCCTACAATGATTTGAAGGAGGGGATTGATTTTCGGGACCATTACGGCTGGGTATTTTATCAGCGCAAAATTTCTTTGCCGCAGGCGGTTGTCGGGGAGCGTGTAGTATTGCGGTGCGACGCAGTGACGCATCATGCGAAAATTTATCTGGATGGCAAGCTGCTCTGTGAGCATAAGGGCGGTTTTCTGCCGTTTGAGACGGAAATTGCAGATTTGATGACGGAAGGGGAACACCTTCTAACCGTTGCTGTGGATAATGTGATTGATTACACGACGCTTCCGGTAGGCGGAAAAGCCGATATGTTAGGCGGCCTTATGGGAGGCATGGCAGAAAGTGCGGATTCCAAACCTCAGAACCATCCTAATTTCGACTTTTTTAACTACTGTGGGATTACAAGGCCTATCCGAATTTATACGACGCCCAAATCTTATATTGAAGATATCACTTTGGTGTCTCAGGTGGATGGGGCCAATGCCGATATTTCTTATCGCATTCAGACAGAGGTGGAGCATTCAGCCAATGAGGACTTGGAGTGTAAGGTGGAAGTCTTTGATGAGAAAGGCGTGAAGGTGGCGGAGAGCAACAAAGAAGCCGGTGTACTTCATATTGACAACGTCCATCTCTGGCAGCCATTGAACGCCTATCTGTATGAAGTCAAAGTCAAGTATGGGCAAGACGAGTACACGCTGCCCTATGGCGTGCGCACCGTATGCGTGGAGGGAACGAAGTTTCTCATCAATGGGAGGCCGTTCTATTTTAAAGGTTATGGCAAACATGAAGACACGTTTCCCAATGGCAGGGGCATTCATCTGCCCATGAATACCAAGGATATTTCCCTGATGAAATGGCAGGGGGCGAACAGCCTGCGTACCAGCCATTATCCTTACAGTGAAGAGATGATGCGTCTGTGCGACCGTGAGGGGATTGTTGTCATTGATGAGACGACGGCGGTAGGCGTGAATTTACAGTTTGGCGGCGGAGCGAATTTCGGTGGACAGAAAGTGGGAACGTTTGACCCGGAACATGGCGTGAAGACGCTGGAACATCACAAGGAGGTTGTGCGGGATTTAATTTTGCGTGATAAGAATTATGCCTGCGTGGTGATGTGGAGTATTGCCAATGAGCCGGATTCCGCTGCCGAGGGAGCGTATGAATATTTTCAGCCCTTGTATGATTTGGCGCGGGAGCTTGATTTGCAGAAACGCCCCTGTACGCTGGTGAGCGTGCAGATGGCGGAACCACAGAAGGATTGTTCGGCGAAGTTGAGCGACGTTATTTGTCTCAACCGTTATTATGGCTGGTATTTCGGGGGACCGGATTTGGAAGCACCGGAGGCTGCGCTGCGCAAGGAACTGGAATATTGGCAGACGGTTGGAAAGCCTGTCATCTTTACGGAGTATGGTGCGGATACTGTGATGGGCTTCCACGACGCCACCCCGGTTATGTATACGGAGGAATATCAGGTAGACTTTTACAAGATGAATAACGGTGTGTTTGACGACTACAGTATTGTGATCGGAGAACAGGCCTGGAATTTTGCCGATTTTGCCACCAGTCAGAGCTTGCTGCGCGTGCAGGGAAATAAGAAAGGTATCTTTACCAGAGACCGTAAACCTAAGCTGGCAGCGCATTATTTCCGGGAGCGCTGGCAGGAAATACCGGATTTTGACTATAAAAAGTAATAGCGAGTTAGGGGGGATAGACGTCAGGGCCGACAGCTCAGTCCCCAAGCCGCAGCCCAAAAGCAGAGCTGCCTGTCGCCTCTCTAACGTCTGCGGCTGAGGGTGGTTACCACCCTCATAAAAATAAAAAGCCAGACTTTATCAAATAAATTTGATAATTCTGGCTTTCCCTTTTTTGGGGTGCTGAACTGTATGTCAGATGATTTTCGTGATTTCTAAATCTGGATTATCCAACATGTCGATGACGGAACCATCATTCATCTGAATCATGGGCCTGGTCAGATGCTTGGAGTTAATCATAACGATATTTGCGCTCTGTCCGTTGTTTAGAAGGATACGGTTGTGCTGGTAAGTGGTGGCAATTCTGTTTAAGAAGGTCAGTATATATTTTGGATGGTACTTTGACAGGCCATCCTTCTCAAACATGCTGATTGCCTGGAACGGGCACAGCGGCGGACGGTAGGAACGTGCAGCGGTGGTTGCGTCATAGACGTCCGCGATTGCGACGATCGCTGCGAAATCATCTATGGCTTCCCCCTCGATTTTCTGTGGGTAACCGGAACCGTCCCAGCGTTCATGGTGCTGTAAGGCGGCTTTTTTAATTCTTTCATCTATTGGCTGGTGTTTCAATAACTTGTAGCTGAACAGCGGATGCTGTTGAATCAGTGCAAATTCTTCGTCTGTATATTTATCAGGTTTGTTGAGGATTTCATCCGGTATGGAAATTTTACCGATATCATGAAACAATCCGCATAATGTTAAAATATCGCGTTCTTTGTCGTCAAGTTTCAGCCATTTTCCCATCATTCTGGAAATCAGCGCGACATTCAGGCAGTGCGCGTATACGCTGTCGTCGTCCTGACGCATATTGTGCAGCTTGTCAAATAAGGCTACAGTTGTCCTGCATGAAGCGATCAACTCCGTAAAATCATTTAAAATCTGACGAAAATCAAGAGGGGCTTCCGGCGTTTTGATGACAGCGTCAAAAATTTCCTTGATGGAGTTTATTTCTTTGTTATATGTAACTTGGAATTCTAAAAATTCTGGCTGTGATTTTACTTTCTGAGAATAGAAAGCATTGGAAGTCAGGCTGTTAAGGGCGCCGGACTGTAATTTCTGATTGAGGGCCGCCTGCAACGCGCTGCTCTGCTGCTCGGGAGAGGTCTGTTGAGAGGCTGTCTGTGACGCTGTGTTATCCTCCTGTGAACCATCTGTGAAGGGTGCGTGTTCAACTTCCGCATTCTCGTTTTCCTGGGAAGTTTGAACACCTGCTTGCGCTGCGCCGGCGTCCTTGATGGTTACATTATAAATACTGTAAAAAGAAAGGCGGGAAATCAGTTCTGCGGTGAGTACCGTCTCCTCTTCCATAACTAATTGTCCGCGGCTGGTATAAATTGCTTCTGCAACAATCATTCCTGGCTCTAAATCTCTGATTGGTAAATTTTTCATCTTCATTCTCCCTGTGTTGGATATAAATTTTGTAACTTATATTTGCATTGGGTATTTAAAGCTCAATCACTAAAAATATGGAAAATAGTATAAACTCTCGATATTAAGTATAAAAACAAACAAGGAATTTGTCAATAAATAAATTTTGCCTATGTATATGTGGGGCAGCACGGGAAATGTAAGAAGTTTAATTTCCATGTTTGATAATAGGAAACTATGTTATTACCATATGATGTTGGTTTCTGTGTGCCTGATGGCAGGTGCTTTCTGTGCGCCTAATGGCAGGGTTATTGACTTTTGCGTTAATAAGTGGTATATTGGTTTAAAATTAAACTATGGGGTGGAACCGATGGACTGGATGTTGGAAGGTCTTTTGCAGGGTACGCAGTTCCAAAAGTTGTATAACCGAAGGATTGAAACTTTGCGTCAGGAATACGATCTCAGAAAAGTCGATATTGATATTTTATATTTTCTCTTCAAATCTGGAGAACATAATACGCCAAAGGATATCAGTGGACTCAATTTGTTTAATAAAGGGCATATTTCTCAGTCGATTGGCAGGATGGAGAACCAGCAGCTTATTTATTCTGTTCAGGATCAAGATGACAGGAGATGTGTGCATATTATGCTCACCGATAAAGCGGTGAAGGTAGTTGAGGAGATTACCGCGCTCCGCAAGCAGATGTATAATATTATTCTGAAAGGCGTTACGCCAGAGGAGCAGGATGTTTTGCTCAAGGTGTCCAGGAAAGTTAATGAAAACATTAAAGAAGCGCTTGAACAGCAGGTTCGGTGCAAAGAAGTTAGGAGGTAATGTATGCGAAATGAAGATGAATTAATGAATTATGCCATGAAACAGGAAGCAATTTGCCGGAAGAATGACAGCATTTCAGATAAATTGTTTGAAGAGTATGGGGTAAACCGCGGCTTGCGCGACATGAACGGAAAAGGCGTCCTTACCGGGCTGACAAATATTTCTAAAATTGTATCGTTTAAAAATGTAGATGGAGTGCAGTCTCCTTGTGATGGTGAGCTTTGGTATCGCGGTTACAATGTGCAAAATCTGGTAAATTGTATAGGGGACAATGGTTATGGTTTTGAGCGTATAGCGTATCTGTTGCTTTTTGGAGAGATGCCAAGCGCAGAGGAATTGAAAGATTTTTGCAAGATTATGGCGCAGAGCCGGACGCTTCCGACCAACTTTACCCGGGACGTTATCATGAAAGCGCCCACAAAGGATATCATGAATTCCATGACAAGGAGCATCCTTACCCTGGGCTCTTATGACAGCCAGCTAAATTCTCCGCAAATTGTTACGAACAGCCTCAGGCAGTGTATGGAGCTGATTAGTATTTTTCCGATGCTTGCTGTGTATGGCTATCATGCATATAACCATTATGAAAATGATGACAGCATGTATATACACAGGCCAGAGCCAGGACTTTCGACAGCAGAAAATCTTCTGATGATGCTGCGTCCGAATAAGCATTACAGTCGTCTGGAGGCAAAAGTGCTGGATGTGGCGTTAATTTTGCATATGGAGCATGGCGGCGGAAACAATTCTACATTTACAACCAGAGTAGTAACGTCTTCCGGTTCTGATACTTATTCTACAGTTGCAGCGGCTATGTCCTCCCTCAAAGGGCCGAAACATGGCGGCGCAAATGTTAAGGTAATGGAAATGATGGCGAACATCAAGGAAAACATCAAGGATGTCCATGATGAGGAGGAGATTGAGGCATATCTTGCAAAAATTCTTGCTGGGGAGGCGTTCGACCATAAGGGCCTGATATACGGTATGGGTCATGCGGTCTATTCCCTTTCCGACCCCAGGGAACGTGTATTTAAGGGGTATGTGGAGCGGCTTGCAGTTGCCAAAGAGCGTGAGGATGATATGCTGTTGTACAATACAATAGAGAAATTAGCGCCCAAGCTGATTGCCGGGGAGCGCAAGATTTTCAAGGGCGTAAGTCCTAACGTAGATTTTTACAGTGGATTTGTGTATGAGATGATGGGAATTCCCATGGAGCTGTATACCGCTATCTTCGCGATTGCCCGTATAGTCGGTTGGAGTGCGCATCGCATGGAGGAATTGATTGGAACGAGTAAGATTATCCGTCCAGCTTATATGAGTGTGATGGAAGAAAAAGAATAATGTTGACAAAGTAAAAAATATATGTTATTATGCCATAGTGATGTCGATGCGTGGCTCAGCTTGGTAGAGCGCTGCGTTCGGGACGCAGAGGTCGCAGGTTCAAATCCTGTCGCATCGAGTATCGAAAGGTCAGAGAATTAAGGCTTATGGCAGAAAAAGGCACTCCATGAAGGGAGTGCCTTTCTTGCATTTGACTAACATTGCTTTTCGGCTTTTACAATGAATAATTCGTCCAAAGATTCTGCTGCAATTGCGTCCTGTAAATGAGGGAAGTTATTAAATTATACAGGGTATCGGCAAGGTCAAAAGCTTTGTCGATATTTTAAGCACTGTATTTAATAAAATGTTTGTTCCCTTCTGATTATAGCGGGTGTTTATCTGTTTATTTTGAAAGGCAATTTTGCAAATGCCGTAGTAGGCTTTTTAGAACACTTTGTCTACTATGACCGCGGCGAGGCTGTGTCTGTCTATTTTAGAACCTTGAAGAGATATGAATTCTGGCTTTTCCTATTGGCGGTTCTGGGTGTATTTTTTGTGATTTTTCGCATATATGTGGGCAATGTTTCAAAATACTTTCAGGAGATCAACCGTGGAATTGATTCGCTGGTGAATGAAGCGGCCCAGGATATTGCCCTTCCGGTAGAATTGGCCTCAATGGAAAGAAAAATCAATTCCATACGGCATACCTTGACGAAAAGAAAACTGGACGCTGAACTTGCGGAGCAAAGGAAAAATGGCCTTGTTATGTATCTGGCCCATGACTTAAAAACCCCTCTGTCATCTGTGATCGGATATTTGAACCTGTTAAGGGATGAAGGCCGGATTTCTGATGAACTTAGGGAACGGTACTTAACCATATCATTGGATAAGGCAGAGCGCCTCGAAGATTTAATTAACGAATTTTTTGAGATCACACGGTTCAACCTTTCCAGTATTACGCTTGTATACGGCAAAATCAATCTGACGAGGATGCTCGAACAGTTGGCATATGAGTTTAAACCGATGCTGGCCGGGAAAAACCTGAAGCTGGAATTTGCAATGCAGCCGGATATTTTTGTTTCGTGTGATGCAAACAAGATGCAGCGTGTATTTGATAACCTGCTGCGAAACGCTGTCAACTATTGTAATGCAGATACAAGTATTAAGATAATTGCAGAACAAATAGAAGATCATGTGCTGATTAAAGTTCTGAATGAGGGAAATACAATTCCGCAGGAACGGTTAGAAAGAATATTTGAGCAGTTCTACCGCCTGGATGTATCACGAAGTTCAACCACTGGCGGAGCCGGCCTGGGACTTGCCATTGCAAAGGAGATTATTGAACTTCATCACGGGCAGATTACCGCTCACAGTGCGGACGGCTTTACCTGCTTTGAGGTGTTATTGCCGCTCGTAGGAAAACAATCATAAGTGAGGAGTTAGGGATAACAATGGAATATCAGAACAATAATGGAAAATACAATAACAGGAACAGGAGGAAGTCAAAAAAGAAAAGCAGGAGGTATTACGGAGTTGTATGTATCGCGCTCTGTTTCCTCATAGCCGTTACAGTATTCGGAATTGTGAATCTGATAAGGAGCGGCAAAGCAACCCCTGTCCCCGGCAAAAAGGTTACTCAAAATAATGAGGCTTTTTCTTTGGCGGATGGCGGACAAAACGAGCCGGTTTCACCCGCCATTAACTCTGTAAATTCACTCTCGGTAGATATTACAGCAGCAAATGCTATTGTACTCAATGCCGATATCAATGAGACGTTGTATCAGAAAAACGGTACAGACAAAATTGCGCCGGCCAGCACAGCTAAAATGATTACGGCCTTGACCGTGTTGGATTACTGTTCCCCGGACGATGAAATGAGGGTAGGCGCGGAAATTGAAATGATCCATGATGATTCGTCAAGAGCCTGGCTTATGCAGGGCGATATGCTGACTGTCAGACAACTTTTAATTGCCCTTATGCTTCCTTCCGGCAATGACGCGGCGTACACGCTCGCGGTGAATACCGGAAAGAAAATTGCCGGGGATAAGGGTCTGTCAAATGCACAGTCCATTGATGTGTTTATGGATAAAGTAAATGAAAAGGCAAAATCGCTTGGTGCACAAAACTCAAATTTTGTAGTACCGGATGGATATGACGCCGATGGGCAGTATACCACAGCCTACGATCTTGCCCTTATCGCGAAGGCATGTTTAGACGACCCTTATGTTTCTGAAACCGTAGGAAGCTATTCGTCTTATGAAAAGTGGTTGAATGGCCGGGAGGTCACTTACAATAATACAAACGAGCTCCTCAATCCAGACAGCCAGTATTACCGGCCTGAAGTGGTCGGCCTAAAGACGGGAACCAGCAGTCTTAGCGGGGCCTGTATCATTTCTGCGGCGGTCATTAACGGAAACACCTATATTTGTGCGGTCATGGGATCCACTGAGAACGACAGATTTCAGGACAGCATTGATCTTATCGACGCAATTAAATCGCAATGAACAAATAAGGAGTGAAGCAATGAAGAACTTATTTTCATAGTGTGTCCTCCTGAATCTTAATGAAATTAGTGTACCCGGAAAATAGGAGAATATAAGGGAATACCGGAAAAAGATGTTTTAGGAGTATAATTATAAATGTCAAAAACTAAAGATTCCATAGGTATTTTTCGTTAAAATATATAGTTTTAGGAGATGAAAGCGTGAAAAGATTATGCAATAATGATAACATTGGGAAAAATATATTAAATTTAGGGAATCCCAGGGCATATGTATGCGCTGGGATTTTCTGAGAGAAGGAGGTTTTATGCAGAAAATGAGGAAAAACAGACGAAAAAGGAGTTTGGCTGCGATATTGGCGGCTGCTATGGTGTTTACCACAGTGCCCGCCGATGTCAGAGCAGAAGCATCTGCTGGGACGGCGGATGTGCAGGCAGAAGCATATGCGGGAAATGCAAATCTGCCGGCGTTGGTTTCTGCGGGCGATGGGACGGAGAAATGGACGCCTATCGACCAATTTGTACAGGACACGAATTACGATGTGCCGGCTGATTACATGCAGAAGAAGGACGGTATTGATTATGGAAGCGTGGAGAATATTCAGTATCAGTCTACAGCGACTAATTCCATACGCAGGGCTAAGGTCATTCTGCCGGCAGGTTACAGTACAGGGAAAAAATATCCTGTGCTTTATCTCCTGCATGGGATTTTTGGCAATGAGACAACGCTGTTTGGCGACGGTGTCCAGAACGTGATCGGCAATGCCATAGCATCCGGCGACAGCGAGGAGATGATTGTCGTGCTGCCCAATGCCTGTGCCAACGAGGCAGGCAGCGGCGAAGGGTTTAACTTAGAGCATTATGCGGCGTATGATAATTTTATCAATGATTTTGAAGACTGCCTGATGCCATATATCAATGAGCATTATTCTACAGCTGCCGGAAGAGAAAATACGGCTATTTCCGGGTTCTCTATGGGAGGAAGAGTGACGCTCCACATCGGGTTTACGCTTCAGGATAAAGTGCGCTATATTGGCGCGTTTAACCCGGCGTTCGGTATTTTTGAGTATGAAAATAATGGCGTGCATGAAAATGGTCTGTTCACGGAAGAATCATTTACTTTGCAACCGCAGTATATGCAGGATATGCTGGTGCTGATTGCAGCAGGTACAAATGATGGAATTGTCAGGGATGAGCCCGAGCGTTACCATAATGCGCTGACGGCAAACCAGGTTCCCCATATTTACTATGCTACGCAAGGAATCAACGCCAGTGGGCAGCCAAGCAGCGGCGGGCACGACGGCGACGTCTATAAGCATGGACTTTACAATTTCATGCGCAGAATTTTCCATAAAGAATCTGCGCCTGCGCAGACAGCCGCTGCGGAAACTGCTAAATATATTTTAAGGCTGAATAGTTTCTGGCCGGCCTCAATTTTTCTAAAAAAGTGTTGACAAATTTATTATATGCGTGTAAAATAATATCGTTGCTGAAATAAAGCACATGCCCAGTTAGCTCAGTTGGTAGAGCAGAGGACTGAAAATCCTCGTGTCTCTGGTTCGATTCCGGAACTGGGCACTGACACAGAAGTGTTGTTTTTGCGGGTGTAGTTCAATGGTAGAACACTAGCCTTCCAAGCTAGATACGTGGGTTCGATTCCCATCACCCGCTTCAGCGATAGTGGCGTAGTTGGTAACGCGCGACCTTGCCAAGGTCGAGACCGCGGGTTCGAGCCCCGTCTATCGCTCTTCTGATAGCGGAAACAAGTAGTTTCCGCTATATTTTTGTCCCAAAATCCCAAAATTACGCGAATCGCGTACGGAAACGTTACAAAAAGGTAATGTAACCATGTCGAATGGTGCCTTTTTCTTTACCGTGGAACATCCTATACTTTGCTTAGGCTTAACAAAGTTTTTGGTAAGCCTGTACAAAAGAGAAGAGGTGTAATGAGTATGAGTGATTTTGGAGCAAGAGTAAGGAAGATTAGGAAGGAACGCAATATGACAATTGTGAGATTGGCGGAGCTGTGTGATTCTTCCGAGAATGTAATCAGAAACTATGAGAAATCCAGGCGTCTGCCGCAGGTCGATATGCTGGTGCGAATTTGCAATGCATTGAAGGTGTCTCCTGAGTATCTACTTCAGGATGGGCTGGTCTATCAATCGAATCAAGCTGGTGAAGAACTCCTACAGAAAATAAGCAGACTTTCCCCTAAGAATGTGTCGGTATTGACGGATATGGTGGATACGTTGGGGAAGTATGATGGTGTAAATGAGATGATAAGGTAAGATGCAAGCGTCCCCCCTGCCGGTATTTTGTGCCAGGCAGGGGGGTTCATTTTCAAGGAAAATTGTTTTATTTTCTATGAAAGTGTGTTAGAATAGAAAAAGCAGTAGCGGGCGGGGGAGCGTGAAAGGAGATCATTAGTGAAAATTCTCAAAATGCACTTGATAGAAGCTGCGGTAGCAGTTTTGTTCGTAGTGCTGGTGTTTGTTCTCTGTCATGGAGATGGAGAAGAGGTAATTGAGGATATGTCTTATAATCAGAATTGGACTTCTGTTGTTGGTGGAGAAAAACAAGAATATGAGATACTTCCAGAGACGGTAGGGTTGTCATACCGTGAGGAAGTGGTTATATTAAGGAAAAAATTACCCCAGGATTACCAGCCTGCGGATTTCATTGGATATTATACAACACACCAGCTATCAGAGGCATATATAGATGGTAAAAAGGTTTTTGAACGTAAGATTCCTGGGGGGGCAAGGAGTAAGACGCCTGGAAATTGTTGGAATTTTATACGGCTGTGCGAAGGGTATGCGGGAAAAACCTTGGAGATACATATCAGAAATTGTTACAGTTCTTCCAGTATGAAGATGCCTATGGTATACTATGGGCCGCAGTCGGCAATCATACTCAGTCAGATAAAAAGCAGGTTTTTGTCTGTAATAATTAGTTTTATCATGTTTACCATGGGCGTGGTGCTTGTTGCGATATGGTTTGCTGTTGGCAAGAAAATGTATTTTCATAAGGGAGTTCCCTGGCTTGGGTTGTTTTCCATGCATTTTGCAGTATGGTCGGCATTTGAGACGAAGATTCCGGTGCTTATGTTGGAACGGCCGTTATTGTCCAGCATGATTACATTTATGAGCCTTAAATTGATGCTTCTTCCGTTTGTGTTTTTTATCCGCACTATATATAATAAGAAGGGAAGCAGATTTCTGGATGTGTTTGCCGGAGCCTGCGTGCTGGATTTTGCTGCTTGTTTCCTGATGCAGCTGATGGGCTGGTATGATTTCAGGGAGACGTTATGGATTACTCATATGCTAGGGCTTGGGGCTATTGCCGCGGTGTTGATAATGGGCGTATGTACGTTGTCTAAACAAGATCGTGTCTCGGTCAAACATGACGGGAAGTTCTGGGTTAATGTGGGGTGCGTCTGTGTTATCAGCGCTTGTGCAATTCTGGATGCAATGAATTATTATTTCGGGTTTTATGGCGATGTGGCATTCTTTTCCAGAATTGGCTGTCTGGTATATATTTTTATACTGAGCAAGCAGTTTTTGGACGAATCCATCAAATTGATCCAGGCTGGGAAGCATGCCGAGGAAATACTGGAGGAAGCGGGATTGGACGCGCTTACTTATATGAAGAATCGCAGAAGTTTTGAGTCTGACTTACATAAAATTCCCAAAGGGGAGTTTCCGCGCTATAGCGTGGCGATGTTTGATTTAAATAACCTCAAGATGATGAATGACAAGTATGGGCATAGTGTGGGCGACTGTTATATTATAAATGGCAGTGAGATTATCCGCGATGTGTTTGGAGATATGGGGGAGATTTATCGCATTGGCGGAGATGAGTTTTGTCTGATTTCAGACGTCCTTACGGAAGATATTTTTGAGGAAAAGAGATTAAGAATAAATAGCTGGATGGAAAGCCTGCAAGGCGCGTATGTGAAAGACGCCATGCAGATTGCCTCCGGTTTTGCAAAATATAGCCGCAGTAAGGATTTAAAGTTACAAGATACCATTGGGCGTGCAGACGCGCAGATGTATCGGTGCAAGAAGAGGCAGAAAGCAATAAAGAATAATAGTGAGATACATTAATTTAGGAGGTGGCTGGTTATGCGTTACATGCCGATAGCGAGAGTAGAGGCAGGTATGGCCTTGGGACAGGATATTTATAATGGAGAAGGGCAATTGATTCTGGGCAGGCGTCTGGTTTTGAACGATGATTCCCTGCAACAGCTTCTTCAGCTCGGATTCCCGGGCATCTACATTGATGATGAATTTACAGAGGATTTGAGGATTGAGCAGGTAATCCGTCCGCAATTAAAGCGGGAAGCGCTGAAAATGGTGCACGATTTGTTTTTGGATAATAAGAATATTCCTATGGAACAGCATAATCTTCAGGAAATTGTTATGAATGTGATGGATGATGTGCTCAACAGCCAGGATGTGATGTGCAACATGCTGGATATCAAGACATACGATGATTACGTATATTTTCATTCGGTAAACGTGGCCGTTCTGTCCACCATGATCGGCGCGGCATGTAACATGAACAAGGAGGAGCTGAATATCTTGACGACTTCGGCTTTGCTGCACGATGTGGGCAAGCGGTTTGTGGAGGAGGATGTGCTGAACGTTCGGCGCGCTTTGACCGAGGAGGAGCGGATTATGATTGTCCAGCATCCCAAGCTGGGCTATGAGTTCTTGAAAGAAAACTTTGACTTCCTGCCGGAAATCTATAACAGCGTGTTGGAACATCACGAGTGGTATAATGGCTGCGGGTATCCGATGCGCAGATCAGGCTCAGAAATCCCGATTTATGCCAGGATTATCAAGCTGGCGGATGTGTATGACGCGTTGACTTCCAAACTGCCCTATCATGAAGCGGTTTCGCCTTCCGAGGCAGTGGAGTATATTATGGCAAATGCCGGGGCGGAGTTTGACCCGGAATTGGTAGACGTATTTCTGCGCAGGATTGCCGTTTATCCGGTGGGCTGCGAGGTTAGCCTGTCCGACGGAAGAACGGCGGTAGTAATGGAGAATTATAAGGAATTTGTGTTAAGGCCCAAGGTTAAAGTTATCCCCACCGGTGAGATTATTGATCTGAAGGCGGACGATGATTACAGAAGTCTGACAATTTTGGAACTGATTGTATAAATGGAGTGCGGAGGAGTCCTGGTGCCTCCGGTATATTAGGTGTTTAAATGACAGGGCAGAAAGAAACAATAGACGTGCTGTTGGCGGAGAGCTTTAAGGAGCTTGCCTGCCGGCAGCCGATTGAGAAGATAACCATTAAAGCGATTACAGATAGGGCGGGCGTCATTCGTCCCACGTTTTATAACCATTTTCAGGACAAATATGAACTGTTGGAGTGGATTATCCATACTCAGATTTTGGAGCCGACCAAGCCGCTGATCCATGCGGGGATGGTGGACGAAGCGTTGATGCTGATTTTTACTTCTGTGAAGGCAGACGGGGAATTTTACCAGAAAGCAGTGCGCTTAGAAGGGCAGAATTCCTTTGAGCAGATTACCAAAAAATGCATTGAGAACATGCTTTTGCAACTAATTCATGGTAAAGAGCATGTTGGCAGGAAGCGTCATCCCTGGCTGACGCCGGAGCATATCGCGCAGTATTACGCGCAGTCTATGTGCTTTGTAGTTGTAAGCTGGATTAAGAGCGGCATGACGGTGGAGCCCCGGGAGATTACAGACATTTATAATTATATCATCACGCGTTCCATGATGGACGTCATTGAAGAGCTGTGACAAATGATGGCAAATGTATAGGGAAAACTACAAAATGGCAGAAATGTATAGTTAGGTGATACATGGAAAAAGGATTGAATATTTATTTTTTCAATTCTTTTTTTTATACTCTTCTTGAACGATGAAACAAAAAGAAAGAGGAGCGAGAAAAGATGAAAAAATTTGGAAAAGGCGTAGTAAAGATGCGAATACCGATTCTGATTATCAGCCTGCTGCTTTTGATACCGTCGGTAATCGGAATTGTAAACACGAGAATCAATTACGATATTCTCTCCTATCTGCCGAAGGATATTGAGACGATGAAAGGGCAGGATATCCTGATGGATGAATTTAACACCGGCGCATTTTCCATCTGCGTGGTGGAGGGCATGGACAATAAAGGCGTATCTGCCTTGCGGGAACAGATTGAGGCGGTACCCCATGTTAAGACGGTAATCTGGTATGATTCGATTGCAGATTTATCGGTGCCCATGCAGATTTTGCCGGATGATATGAAGGAATCGTTTGTAAATGGGGAAGATACCATTATGGCGATTATGTACGACACTTCAATGTCATCGGATGAGACGATGGATGCGGTCAAACAGATTCGCGCGCTTGCCGACAAGCAATGTTTTGTCAGCGGTATGTCGGCGGTAGTTACAGATATCAAAGATATTTGCCGGGAAGAGATGTTCGCCTATGTTGCGATTGCAGCAGTTTTGTCCTGTATCATCTTGGCGCTGACAATGGATTCCTTCTTAGCCCCGGTATTCTTCCTTTTAAGTATTGGTATGGCGATTTTATATAATCTGGGAAGCAATATTGTTTCCGGCGAAATTTGTTATATTACCCAGGCGTTGGCGGCAGTGCTGCAATTAGGCGTGACAATGGACTATTCCATTTTCCTGTGGCACAGCTACGAGGAAAACCAGCAGCGGTTTCCCGAGGATAAAAAGCGCGCCATGTCGCATGCAATTTCCAATACGCTGGGTTCGGTTCTGAGCAGTTCCACGACCACGGTTGCCGGTTTCGTAGCGCTCTGCTTTATGACATTTACGCTGGGGCTGGATTTGGGCGTTGTCATGGCAAAGGGCGTTCTGCTGGGCGTTATCTGCTGCGTGACGGTGCTTCCTTCCATGATACTGGTGTTTGACAAACCGATTTCCAAGACCAAGCACAGGCCGCTCATTCCCGATCTTGGAAAGATAGCGCCCTTTGTGGTGAAACATTATAAAATATTTGTAGTAATTTTCCTGGTTGCGCTGGGGCCGGCATTATATGGCTATACCCATACGCAGGTATATTATGATTTGGCGGGGACGCTTCCCAAAGATCTGCTCAGCATACAGGCCAATGAGAAGGTGGATGAAACCTTCCAGATGAACGCCACCCATATCCTGCTGTTTGACAGCAAAATGTCCCAGAAGGACGTCGGGAAAATGATGGATGAGATGGAAAATGTCGCCGGCGTGTCGAAAGTGCTGGGGCTTGAGACGGTGGTTGGCCCTTCCGTTCCCTTGGAGATGATACCGGAGGAAGCGAAAGAGAAATTTATGAGTGAAAATTACCAGATGATGATGGTAAGCTCGGAATTCAAGATCGCTTCGGAGGAGGTCAACAATCAGATTACAGAGTTGAACGCGATTTTGAAAGGGTACGATTCCCGGGGAATGCTGATTGGCGAAGCGCCATGTACCAAGGATTTGATAACGATTACGGATAAGGATTTCAAGGTTGTAAGCGTAATTTCCATTGTGGCAGTATTTCTGATTATCCTGCTGACCTTTAAGTCCATTTCCGTTCCGGTGATTTTGGTGGCGGTTATTGAGTTTGCAATCTTTATCAATATGGGACTTCCGGCTTATACGGGAACAGTGCTTCCGTTTATTGCATCTGTGGTGATTGGAACGATTCAGCTGGGGGCGACAGTGGATTATGCCATCCTTATGACGACCCGTTATAAGAAAGAGCGTGGGCGCGGAGCAGATAAGCAGGAAGCAGTCACCATCGCCTTGTCGACGTCTATTTCTTCCATTGTGGGAAGCGCGTTGAGCTTTTTTGCAGCAACGGTCGGCGTGGCGTTTTATTCCAGGATTGACATGATAGGTTCTCTGTGTACCCTGATGTCAAGAGGGGCGATTATCAGTATGTTCGTGGCAATCTTCATCCTGCCGGCAATGTTTATGGTATTTGACAAAGTCATCTGTGCCACAAGTTTTAATTTTGGTCCGGGCAGAGAGAAAGAAAAGAAAACAGGAAAAATAAATGCAGTTTAAATTTGTATGTGATGGTTGGAACGTAAATTATAACATTGCGTTATACAGATGGGAAATAAAATAACAGCGGCAAAATGAACAATTTATACAGGAGGTAATTACAATGAAAAACGTAGAATTAAAAAAGAAATTCAGAAACAAATATATGATTCAGGTTGTAGCAGGGGCAGTTACCATTGCCATGCTGGGCCAAAGCGCCGGGATGGCCTATACGGTGAATGCCGAGAAGGCGGATGAGACAACGAAACAGTCTCATAAGAAGGACAGCGCAGATGAAAAGGATATCAAAAACGCGCTGGAAAATGTCATCTCCGCAAGCAAGGAGGCGGAGGACGCCGGCAAAGAGGAGACCGTCTATGTCGTGGCGGGTGCGGATGGAGCCGCCAATAATGTAATTGTCAGCGAGTGGTTGAAAAATGAAGATGGCAAAGAAACATTGGAAGATGAATCTGATTTAGAGGATATTGAGAATGTAAAGGGAGATGAGACATTTAGCCGGAAAGGCGACAAACTTACCTGGCAGGCCGGCGGAAAAGATATCTATTATCAGGGGACAACGGACAAAGAGCTTCCAGTTACCCAGAAAATTACTTATTTTTTGGATGGAAAGGAGATGTCGCCGGAGGAGATCGCCGGTAAGAGCGGCGAAGTGAAAATACGTTTTGATTATACGAACCATCTCAAAACAACAGAAATTGTGGATGGTGAAGAATACGAGGTCTATGTGCCGTTTACCGTGATGACCGGCATGATTCTGCCCGAAGACTACAGCAATGTCGAGATAACGAATGGAAAAGTGATTTCAGATGGAAACCGCAAGGTTGCCGTAGGCGTAGCCATGCCGGGATTGAAGGACAGCCTTGATATACAGGAGGAAGATCTCGACGAGGAGGTAGAAATTCCAGAGTATGTGGAAATTACTGCAGATGTAGAGAATTTTTCCTTAGAAATGACCATGACAATCGCAATGAACGATTTACTTGGCGGCAGCGGTCTGAGCGAGGCATTTGACTTGAGCGGATTGCAAGAGGATGTAGACACTTTATCGGAGTCTTCCGGGAAATTGGTGGACGGAACAACCGAGTTGTCGGATGGATTGAACACATTAGCCGGCAGCATGAAAGAGTTTTCTGCTGGAATTGGCACGTTAAAGAATGGAATTGAAAGCTATACGAACGGAGCCTCCCAATTGAATGCTGGAATCAGTACGCTTTCTGCTTCTTCGGGAACCTTGATAAACGGTGTGGCAACCTTGAACGGCAGCGCAGCTACTTTAAATAAGGGGGTTGCACAGCTCAATGAGACTTTGAAGGCAAAGATGACGGCTGAGGAGAAAGCGTCGCTTGTGAGGCAGGCAGACGAAGCCATCGACCGCACATTTAAGGATAAGAAGCAGGGCGCGGAAGCGATTAAAAAACAGGCTTCTAAAGTTTTCTATGACAGCCTGGCAGGGAACCAGCAGGCCAAAGATCAGGTGTCCGCAGGTTTGGCAACTTATACGCAGGGTGTTTTGAATTCTGCATTGGCGCCGGCATATACGCAGGTGGCAACGCAGACGGCCAAAGAGCAAAAGATGGCGGAAGCGAAGCCGCAGGTTGTGCAGGGCGTTACCCAGGAGGTCGTAAAGCAGGTTACCAGGCAGGTAACTTCCGGCGTGACGGCGACAGCGATAGCGCAGCAGACAGCCGCAGCGGAGCAGGCGGCGGCACAGGCGGGCGGCGCCTTGAACGCAGAAGCGGTGGCGCAGATTTGTAATGCCGTGAATACAGCGGTTAATACGGACGGATCGGAAGCCCAGCAGCAGATCAATGCGCTTGTGGCCGGACAGCAGGAGACAATTAACAGTCTGGTAGCTTCCAATGTGGACGCCAAGATGGCAGAAGTGGCGGGCCAGATTGAAGCGGGAATCAATTCTGCTGAAGGGCAGGCACAGATTAAAGCTACGGTAGATGGGCTGGTGAACCAGACAGTGAGCGCGGTGATGTCGGATAAGACATTAAATGCAACAATGGGCCAGGTGGCAGGCCAGATTGTGGCAGGAATCGCCGACGGCGCGAAAGATACGGTAGGAGCCGCAGTGGCAGATACCGCAAAGACGGCGGCAAAGACGGCGGCAGAGACGGCGACAATTACGGCAGTGGACGCGACCAAAGCACAGATTTCAGACGCCATCAATGCCACAGATTCAAACAGCGGTTACAGTCTGGTGAGCGGTATGGAGGCGTTGAGCCAGGGTACTCAGACTATGAGCGACAGTATGCCGGCGTTGACAGATGGCATCGGCCAGCTTACGAACGGGGCGGCCCAGCTTGTCTCCAATAATTCTGCTCTGGTAGACGGTGCATCTAAACTTTCCAGTGCAACCTCTCAGGTGGAAGAGGGCGTGAAAAAGCTGGACGATGGCTCTAAGGAATTGATGGACGGCATGATTCAGTTTGACGAGGAAGGCATTCAGAAATTGACGGAGGCTTATGACGGCGATGTCAAGGAGCTTTTGAACAGGTTGAAAGCGGTAGTAAATGCGGGGGAAGATTACCAGACCTTTACCAAGGTTGCCCACGGGGTCAAAGGTTCTGTAAAATTTATTTTCCGCACGGACGCAGTGAAGACAGAGGAAAAGTAAGCGTTAGCGCGATTTTGGAGAGAAGCCGATGAACATGTTAGTAGAGACGCTTGTCGTATTGGGAATATCACTGGAAATTTTTGGCGCGATGGAGTGCCGGGGGTCTCTGGTAGTAAAAATAGAAAAAAAACAGTTGTTGGTGTTTTGTACTGTGCTGGCCGCCGGACAGGCGTTGGCTCTGGGCATTGGGGATGTGTTGTCGTTGCTTTTGTCCCGGCATGGGGCGCAGGCCAAGGAGAGTTTTCTGGGACAGGTGATTGCTGCGGCAATCTTCCTGCTCTTGGGGCTCCGCCTGCTGCTGAAAGCATGGAAAAATGAGCGGATTGTCGAACGCCGTGAGGAAAAATTCCAGGTAAAAAAGTTTCTGCTAATTTACAGTAAAGGCATTCTGTTCACGTTTCTTGCCGGGATTGCCCTGGGATTCCTCGGCGGCAGCGTCTCCGTTCTTCTGCTTCTGACCCTGTTTTCTACAATCCTGGTTACAGTGGTCGGTATGTATACTGGTTATCGTCTTGGATTTGAGCATAAGATGAAAGCATATATCCTGGGCGGGCTTTTGCTGATTGCCGGGAGCGTGGATGTGATTGCTAGGTTCGTGTAAGAAAAATACTTTGCTTTCATGCTAATATAATCTGTGCATGAAAGCAAAGTATTTTGTCATATTATTTTTTGATTTTCAGCTTGCTTACTTTGCTGAATTTCGAGTAAACCTTACCGCCCTTGGAGTCTTTCTTGTACGCTTGGACTTTTACATAATAAGTCTTATTCTTTTTCAGCTTCTTGAGGGTAAGCGTTGTTTTTGTAAGCTCTTTTGTCTTGGTGGCTTTCTTTTTGAATTTCTTGTCTGTAGAGTAAGTAACTTTGTAACCGGCTGCGCCCGACACCTTCTTATATGTGATGGTAAGCTGTTTGGATTTCTTGTTCTTTAAAGCGGGCTTGGTTGGGGTCTTGACTGTTACTTTATTCCATTTTGCTTTCAGTGTGAGATTTTTGGTAACCGCGCTATTAAAGTTGTATTTGGTTTTTCCGTTGTACCAGCCTGCGAATGTGCAGCCTTTTTTGGTCGGGTTCTTGGGTGCGGCTGCCTTGTTTCCGTCTTTTACAGACTGTCTTTTCACGGAGGAGCCGCCGTCGCTGTTAAAGGTTACGGTAAATACTTCCTGTGCTTTCTTCTCGACGGTAAGTGTAAAAGATTTTGTGCGGATCTGGTCGCGGATCGCAATGTCATCCGGCCTGGCGGTAATCGTTGCCGTCAAGGTAACGGTTGCATCGCCTTGTCGGTAGCTTGGGCGATTGACCGTTCCGTTTGCTGAAATGACATTGGGATTTGATGATTCCCAGGTAATCATTGCGCCGTTAGCAGCAACAACGGGAAGCGTCAGGTTAGAAGTGATTTTTCCCGAGGGAAGCGTCAATTCTGCGGTGGCAGCCTCCACCTGCTCTACATATGGAGTAGCGGCAGTCTTGTATTCCTCGTCCCATTTGAGCCTTAAGTTATTATATTCCTCAGAGGTGATTGGCATAACGGTGCCATGGCTGGCAATTGGTCCTGGCATAGTATAGAGCGTGGTACCGTTTACTTCTTCTGCGTTTTTTGTGCCAAGGACGTTGAAAGTTCCTTTGGTGATGTCATCGGAAAGCCCGGGGAAGATCGTGGAGCCTGTCTGGTCAGCCATCAGGCAGTAGATATCATCTCCTGTCATTTCAATTCCCTTGAGTGCGGCAATTTGTTTGGCGGTCTCAACATCATCAGAATTTATCTTGAAAATACAGGGTCCTTCAATTTGTCCGCCGCTCACAGGCAAGGAATTTTCATGTACTAATTCCCATTGTGTAGCTGTCAGAGATTGACTGCGCTCGCAGTATACTCTCTTGCTGGGAGTTCCGTATTGATTGGTATTTCCGTCTTCGTTCTTCGTATAACGATAATAATAGTCGCCTACTTTGATAACTGTAGTGTCGATAACGGAGCCTGCTTCTTCAATCCACACCTGTGCTTCTGAGAATTCGTAAAAATCGTTAGTTGTTGCATAGAATACACGTTGTTTGCCGTAGTTGTCATCGGAAGTTTTGGATGCCCAGAACACAACATATTGCTGTAACTCATCATCCCAGTATGCCTCAGGCGCCCATGTACAGCCGGCATTGTCTGCGGCTACTTTGCATTCTCTCTGTTCGGACCAGTTTACTAAATCTGTGGATTCCCATACCATAATCTTCTGGCTGCCTTCTACCTGGTTCTTGTCCCAGAGCTGGCCAGGGAATTTTTCGCCGTCCTGTGTAATTCCGGCTACGGTAAGGTCAGTGGCGATTAAGTAGAATTTGTCGCCTTCGTGGGAGCGGATGACGAAGGGGTCGCGCAGTCCATGTGTTCCCAGCCTGGATTCCAGTACAAATTGTTCCTTGTTCAGTGCGGTAAAGTGCAAACCGTCTTCGCTGACGCCGAAATAAATACGTTCATCTTTCGTTCCCTGATTGGGATAAGGGAAATAGACAAACAGGTAATCAGTGGTCTCCGGCGTCCCGGCCGCATTGGCAAAAACGGGCTGTTCGGCCGCAGTGTCTGTGTCTGCCGCCTGTACCTTGCTGATATTGCCCATAGGCAGCATGGTGGCAGCCATGGCAAACGCGGTAAATCCTGCGATTGCTGATTTGAGAAAGTTTTTAGGTCTCATAAAGTATCCCTCCTTAAATTATAATTGTTGTAAAAATTTTACTAACAGTATATCATGAATTGTAATATAGTGAAAGGATTTTTGCTGTTATTACTATAGTTTTTATTGATTTTTAGTAAATAATTTAGTAAAATAGGCATAAGCAGATGCCAATATAGTTTAGGCATTCTGGGCAGTTTCAACAAAGTTTATAAAAGGAGGAGCATATGATCAAGAACAAGATTTTCAAACAGTGTCTGGCAGGAATTTTGTCGCTTGCCATGACAGTCACCCTGTTTCCAGTGGGGACGTTGGGGACGGTTCAGGCGGCAGATGTGCAGGCACCGCAGCCTGCTTTGCATTACGACATGAGCCATGAGAATGGGAAGCTGACAGACGTCAGCGGGAATGGACGTGACGGCAAGTTAAGCGGTTTTACGGACTCTGATTTCGTCACGGATGACGACGGAGACGTACTGAAATTTGATGGGGGGTCTAAGTATGTTGAGATTCCGTCGGGGGTTATTAAGGGAGCTAATAAAGAGGCGTTTACTATTGAAGCTACCTACACGAACAATACCAAGTCAAGCGCATGGCTGCTTACCCTGGGAACAACGGTAGGAAAATGGAATGAAAATCCGGAGGAAAGTGTAAAGGATTATCTTTTTGTATCGCCGAACTCTAACCAGGGAGGTTATGATGGTAAGATGCTGGGGGCGATTAAAGGCGGTACTAATGAGATTCGTTATGATGCTGAGACGGCTATGACGGGTGAAAGAGACACGAAAAATATTGTCACAGTAGTATTTGACCATGGCAATGTTACATATTATCTGAATGGGCTGCAAGCGAAAACGACGGAGTCAGGTTTTAAGATTCAGGATATTCTCAATGCAAACAGTACGAGTAACTGTATTGGTTACATTGGAAGATCTCTTTACAGTACAGATGCTTATTTCAAAGGCACACTGTCAGATTTTAAGGTTTATGAGACTGCCCTGACGCAAGAACAGGTCGGCGAGAGCCATCGGGAGATCGCAGCGCCGCTGGAAGCGCCCGCAGTGGAGAAGGTCAATGCAGTCAAAGAAAAAATACTGCCGGCCATGTTGAGCGACAATGCAGACAAAGACCATATTGTTTATGATCTGGCCTTTCCGGCAGAGATAGACGGCGTTACCTTGAAATGGACGTCGCTCACAACAGATGTAATTAGTGATAAGGGAAAGATTACGCCTAAGGATACGGAAGCGGCAGCACAGATAAAAGTAGAGGCTTCCTATAACCGCCGTGGTGTACAGACACAGACGTATGACGTTAAGGTATTGGGCAAAAGCGACGTTGAGTATGATTCGCTTACGATTCCCAATATGGATGATGTCAGAGGAAATATCACGCTTCCAACCAAGGGTTCGGCAGGTTCTGCAATTACCTGGAAATCGGATAATGAGGCGGTAATCAGCACTGCGGCACAGGGGGAAAAACCTGCCGGCGTAGTGAACAGACAGGATGTGGATAAGAAAGTAAAACTGACCGCAACCATTAAGGCGGCAGGCGGTGACAGAACGAAAGATTTCAATGTTACCGTTAAGAAGAAAGCGTCTGTTGGGGCTATGACAGATTATATGTTTGCTTACTTTATCGGAAATGGGGCGGGTGAAGAGCAGATTTACTTTGCAGCCAGCCGTGATGGATTAGACTGGGAAGAGTTAAACGACGGCAAGCCGGTATTGGAATCTGATATGGGAACGACCGGACTGCGCGATCCATTTATTCTCCGTTCTCCGGAAGGCGACAAATTCTATCTGATTGCCACGGACTTATGTATCGCTAAGAATGGTAACTGGAGTGACGCGCAGACGAAAGGAAGCCAGGCGATCATGGTTTGGGAATCTACAGACCTTGTAAACTGGACCAAACAGCGTATGATGACAATCAGCGCCGGCATTGAGGCTGGATGTACCTGGGCGCCGGAAATCTTTTATGATGAGACGACTGGCGAATATATGGTATTCTGGGCATCTAAGGTAAAAACAGATAATTATGGAAAGCAGAGATTATATTACTGTAAGACCAGAGATTTCTATACATTTACCGAACCTAAGGTATGGATTGACGAGAGCCACAGTGCAATTGACTCTACCGTAGTACGCGATGTGGACGGAACGTATTACCGTTTTACAAAGAATGAGAGCAAAACTTATATTTATATGGAAAAATCCGACTCCTTATTGGGAGAGTGGACGATGGTAAATTCCAATATTGCCAGTGGTGTGGAAGGCCCCTGTTGTTTCGCCTTCAATGAGGACGATATTGAAAAGGCGGGTGCAAAATGGTGTCTGTTGCAGGATGCGTTCGGCGCAGGCGGTTACTACCCGATGATTACAGACGACTTGTCCGGTGGTAAGTTCACAAAGATTTCTGCGAATCTGCCGTCGAGACCGCGGCATGGTACGGTAATGAATATTACCGCGGAAGAATATAAGGCTCTGACGTCTAAATGGGGCAAACCGTCACTGGCAGCAGACAGTCTTCCGACGGTAGTGGAGACAGGATATACGCTGCCAGCGGAAGCAGACGTAGTATATGCCGGAGAGACCAAAAAGGTTCCGGTAACCTGGGATAAGACAGCAGATGATTTCAAAGAGCCCGGGACAGTGACTGTGACAGGAACATTTACTGTTGATGGCAAAGAGGGAAGCTCTACAAAGACGATCGAGGTAATAACGGTATCTGAGGATTGGATTTATTATATTGATTCCGGCGTTGGCAGCTGGAACAGCAACTTATCTCAATCTGCATATTTTGAGCTGGCGGCAAAGAAAGCGGATCTCCGTAATGTAGTGCCCGATCAGATTTATACGGAAGGAAGCTGGGGCATCAATAACCCCAAAGACAGCAGCAAAGAAGGCTATGCAAATGCAGGAAACAGGACGTCTGCGGAGAATTCCATTTATGCGAATGGTTGGTGGGCGAAAGATGGAAAGGCGTGCGATTATATCATCCCCTTAGAGAATGGAACTTATGAGGCAACCGGTTACTTTGCAGAGTGGTGGAGTACCACAAGGCCCATCAAGTTTTATGCACAGTATACCGATGCTTCCGGCCAGGCTGTGAAGAGCGATGACGTCAGCATATCCTTGAGCAAGTCGGATACAAAATTAACTGCAACAGTCACAATTACAGTGAGCGGTGTGACAGGTCAGGCAGATGTACATTTCTATGCAGAGAATGCAAATGGAGTAAGTTCTACGCCCGCGCCAGTTATCGCTGGACTTGTAATTGAGAAAAAGATGACAGAAGATGAGAAAGCGGAACTTGAGGCAAAGAAGGATGCGGCAAAGGCGGCTTTGAACAACGTGACCGTGGTTCCCTCCGGCTTCGGGCAGGCAGTAATGTCTATTGGCGACACGCAACAGATTACAGTGCATTACCCTGCTGATTTGGAGGAAAGGGCAAAAGCCGCAGGGTTGGGAGTTACGACAAGCTTCAAGAGCAGCGATTCCAGGATTGTAAGGGTAGACGACAAGGGCAGGATTACGGCAGTGGCAGCTGGTGAAGCTGAAATTACTACTACGGTTGCATTGAGCAGTAAGATCAGCAAGTCCTTTACCACAAATGTATTGGTAAAAGAGGTGCCGGTAGAGAGCCTTACCTTGAATAAGAATGCGCTTGCCCTCAACATTGGTGCGCAGGAGGCGCTGACGGCGACGGTATTGCCCGCCAACGCCACCAATAAAGCTGTGACCTGGACGTCTGACAATCCGCAGGTGGCGAGTGTGGATAATGGAAAAGTAACGGCAGTGGCAGCAGGAAATGCTAAGATTACCGCAACCGCAGGAGATAAGACGGCAATTTGTGAAGTGACAGTAAAAAGTCCAAGTACAGTTGTTCCGGTAACTGGCGTAACTTTAACACCCAAGAAGTCAACATTGACCCTTGCTTTGGGCAAGAAAACGACGTTTGGCGCAATCGTTGCCCCAGCCAATGCCACAGACAAGAAGGTGACCTTTAGCACAAGCAACAGTAAAATTGCGGCGATATCCAAACCGGATAAGAATGGCAAAATCACAGTGACTGCCAAGAAAGCCGGGACAGCGACCATTAAGGTGAAAACCGCAAATGGCAAGACGGCAAGCTGTAAGATAACAGTTGTTTCACTTAACAAGACGAAATTGACGTTGGGCAAGGGCGAGAAGTTCACCCTAAAGGTGAGCGGTACGAAGAAGAAACCGACCTGGAGCACCAGCAATAAGAAAGCGGTAACCGTTAAAAACGGTAAGATTACAGCTAAAAAAGCTGGTAAAAAGGCAGTTACCATTAAAGCCAAGGTGGACGGAGTGACCCTCAGCTGCAAAGTGACCGTAAAGAATGCGCCTAAGAAGATTAGCCTGAACAAGAAGTCAAAGGCTTTGAAAAAGGGCAAAACCTTCCAGATTAAGGTGAAATTCCCCAAAAACACAGCCAGCAACAAACTTACTTACAAGAGCAGCAAGTCAAAAGTGGCAAAAGTAGACGCGAATGGTAAGGTTAAGGCGTTGAAGAAAGGGAAAGCAACCATTACGGTTACAACTTTCAACAAGAAGAAAGCAAAGATTACGATTACCGTAAAATAACGCGTAATGTATGCGGGGCATGGGTTTCCATGCCCCGCTTTGTTCGTATACATATCGTTTAGAACATAAAATAAAATGGAGAAGGATGAAGCGGCTGTTTTGCAAGGCGAAGAAGAGTATGTCGGCTATTTGTTTGCGTATTTTACAGGAACCGGCAGAGCCATCCATTTTGCAGTCAGTGCGGACGGCTATCATTACACGGCGCTCAATGGCAATAAGGCAGTCATTACTCAGAAAGTAGGCAGAAAGTCGGCGCGCGACCCCTACATCATTAAAGGCCAGAATGGCGATTATTACATGATGGCTACGGATTTATATGGGGGCAATCAGAAAGAGGAACTGGATAAGAATGGAAATGTTGATTACCATTCGCGGGGAGTATGACAGTACGAGTGCGGACAATCAGCGCATGGTCTGGGCGCCCGAGGCGATTTGGGACAAGGACAAGGGCGAATACATGATCTACTGGTCCATGGAGGGCGGCGACGTCTATAAGTTGAACGGGCAAGATAAATGGATATTGATTGCGGATAACAACTGGGAGAAATACTATAGTATGGCAGAATCCGATGATCTTGTGCATTGGGACGTAGTGGCGGAACCTGATTGCACGATCAATTTCTCTGAGGGCGACGGCAATCCTAAGCACGGTGCAGCCATCTCGATTACCGCAGAGCAGTATGAGGCGCTCTGGGAGAAATGGGGAAAAACTTCGGCGGACGGAACTGGCAACTCTTCAATAGCGGTTTATGATTTTGAAACGGTGGAAGGTAATGTTATCAAAGACAGCTCCGGCAGGGGCAACGATGCGGTTATGGTTGGCACAAAGTGCAGCGGAAGCGACCAGTGGAGTATACAAACGAGGAGACAGGAGATTCCTATATGCTGTTCGGAAACGGCGGGAATGGCTATAACATTGTCAGGCTGAATGAGGATATGATTAGCTGGGACGCAGACACGATGTACCATTATCCTGACGGCACGTTTCCTGGTTTCCGCGAGTCTATCCACAGAAAAATGATGACAATAGCCGGGGGAATTTTACGGCGGAGAACAAAGGAACTATCCTCTATAAAGTACCCGAGGAGGATATTTTAGGAACCGGGCATCACTGTTTTGTGAAACTTCCGGGAACCGAAGAGTATTACATTGCCTATGCGAGTTTCGGCACGCCGCTCTCGGACTATGTGGGCGACAAGAATGTCAAAGGATGTCACCGTGAGGTATGTTTAGAGAAAGTCAGCTTTGATGCGGCCGGCTATATCAAAAAAATTACGCCTACCCATAAGGGAATCCAGGAGGCGGTAACGGCGAATGTGCAGGTGGTTTATAAAGCGGAAGCTGGCGGTAAAGTGAGGGCTGGAAATGGCGCGGCGCAGGCTGAGGTCACTGCCTATCTTACGTATCAGGGGACGAAAACTACAATTACCGCGGTGCCGGATAATGGAAAAGTATTTGACCGTTGGAGCGACGGTGTGAAAACGGCGGCCCGCACAGATATTGGAGCGAAAGATACCACAGTTACGGCATATTTTAAGAACAATACGCATGCCCATGCATACACAAAGAGCGTGACGCCGGCAACTACGAAAAAGGACGGCAAAATTGTAATGAAATGCGCTTGCGGCCACGTGAAATCAACCTCTGTAATTCCCCCGATTAAGAGCGTTAAGCTCTCCGCGGAAACATTCACATATAATAACAAGGCGAAGATGCCTCAAGTAACGGTGTATGACAAGAACTCCCGCAAGGTTTCCGCTGCTTACTATAGTGTGACAAAGCCGTCTGGCAGAAAGAAGATTGGGACTTACAAGGCGACCGTAAAACTGAAAGGGAATTACAGCGGCACGGTGACGAAGAAGTTTAAGATTGTCCCGGCGGGCGCAAAATTCACCAAGGTAACGGCGGTGAAGAAAGGATTTACTGCAAAGTGGAAGAAGAAAACCGGCGTCAGCGGTTATGAGCTGCAATATTCCACCAGTAAAAAGTTTACAAAAGCTAAGATAAAAAAGGTGAAAAAAGCCAAAGCGGCCAGCCAGAAAATAACGAAACTGAAAGCGAAGAAGAAGTATTATGTGAGAATCCGCACCTACAAGATGGTGGGTAAGCAAAAATACGTCTCATCCTGGAGTAAACCGAAGACAGTCAGGACGAAGTAGACATTAAGCAATGAAAAATATCCGAGAGGCCTAATGTACTGACAAGTTCCTAAACAAACAGAGCGTACCGGTGCGCCAGGCTTTTCGGATGTTTTACGTCCTGGGGAAGTTAATTGTCGAAGGCGGTTAAGCGTTAAGTTCCTGAACGGTATAAGTTTATTCCCGAATATGGTCAAGTCCCTGGGCAATAATTGTGAAAACATGAGAGTCAAGAAGAGAGTAATAGATAGTCTTTCCTTCCCTGCGGTTCTTGACCAAACGGTTTTGTTTGAGTATACTGAGTTGGTGGGAAATAGCGCTCTGCGACATGTCGAGTTCATTGGCGATGTCGTAGACGCATTTTTCCTGGTCGAGTAATGCATACAAGATTTGCAGCCGGGTTGGCGTACCGAATATTTTAAATAATTCTGCTAATTGTTCAAATTCGTGTTGATTCATATGTTGTCCTTCTTTGCTGGATGAAATGTAAAAACAGTTCGGTTCACGCCGCTTAATTGGGTATCAGAAACAGCTAATGGCGAAACTGTTACCTATTAAAATATCACAGAAAGGAAAAACTGTCAAAGTTTTCATAAAAGGTTATGAATATTTTATTAGTTGCAATCAATGCAAAATATATCCATTCCAACCTTGCGGTCTACAGCTTGAGAGCTTATGCCAAAGAATACCGAGGGCATATCAGATTATTGGAGTATACCATTAACCATCGTACGGAATACATTTTGCGCCAGATCTATAAACAACGGCCGGACGTGCTGTGTTTTTCTTGTTATATTTGGAATTTTCGCTACGTGCAGGAATTAGCGAGGGAGTTTCATAAGCTTGTGCCGGAGGTTCCCATCTGGGTTGGCGGGCCGGAGGTGTCTTATGAGGCAAAGGCGTTCTTATCAGATTATCCTATGGTGCAGGGCGTGATGGTTGGAGAAGGAGAGGCCACGTTTCGCGAGCTATGCCGTTTCTATGTGGAGAGAAATATGGAGGATGAGACAGGCAGCCTGAATCACCATAAGCCAGAATGCAGTAATGGGGATGGTGAAGGGAAACATATTAATTTAGAAGAGATTGCAGGACTGGTTTTTCGCGATGAAAAGGGAGAAATTGTGCAGACTGCGGTCAGAACGCCGCTTCCTATGGATGAATTGCCATTCTGCTATGAGCATTTGGAGGATTTTACAAATAGGATCATTTATTATGAGACTAGCCGCGGCTGTCCGTTTTCTTGCAGCTACTGCCTTTCATCCATTGAGAAGGGGATACGGCTGCGCTCTCTCGAACTGGTGGAAAAGGAATTGCAGTTTTTTCTGGAGCAGCAGGTACCTCAGGTCAAATTTGTGGACAGAACATTTAACTGCAACCACAATCACGCCTTTCGTATTTGGCGGTATTTGAAAGAGCACGACAACGGAGTGACAAATTTTCACTTTGAAATTTCGGCGGACCTGCTGACGGAGGAGGAAATTGCGCTGATTAATGCTATGCGTCCGGGGCTCATTCAACTGGAAATCGGCGTGCAGTCCACGCATGGGGCTACAATACGCGAAATACACCGGACGATGGATTTGCCCAGACTTAGACAGGTAGTTGCCCGGATAAGGAGTATGGGGAATGTACACCAGCATCTTGATTTGATTGCGGGGCTGCCCGAAGAAGATTTTACAGCCTTTCAAGAATCCTTTCGACAAGTGTATGATATGAAGCCGCAGCAGCTGCAACTGGGATTCCTCAAAGTGCTCAAGGGCTCTTATCTCTATGAACACCGGCGGGAATACGGCGTTATTTGCCAGGAATATCCGCCCTATGAGGTGATGCGTACACGCTGGCTTTCTTACGAACAACTGTTGAAGATAAAACTTGTGGAGGAAATGTTGGAAGTCTATTACAACAGCGGGCAGTTTGAGATGACGGTAAAGGTGTTAGAACTGACGGAAGACAACCCTTTTCACTTATTCTTGAAATTGGGGGAATTTTATGAGCGGCGGGGACTTCTTGCCATGAGCCATTCCAGGATTCGCCGCTGTGAAATTCTGTTGGATTATATCGAAGAGAGCGACCCTCGTCACCGCGGGCTGTATGAGGAAACGCTGACTTTTGATTTGTATTACCGGGAATGTATGAAAAGCCGTCCGCCGTGGGCGCCGCCTTTGTCAGAATTAAGGGAACTGTCAAGGAAGTACTGTAAGAAAGGCCGGCGTATGCATTTAGAATCCTTTTATTATGACATGGAGCGGATTTTGCAGGCGGAAACGTTGCGGGATTATCCATTAAAAAGAGAGAAACAGGCATATTTCTTATTTTCTTATGAGGAGCGCGACCCGCTGAACGGGCAGGCAAAGGTGGAGCGCATAAGGGAGGAAATGGGATGACGGACGCATATGTGGTAGTAGATTTAGAAATGACGGGCTTAAATCCCAAGACGGACCGCATCCTGGAAATCGGCGCGGTCAAGGTGCAGCAGGGACAGATTACAGATTCCTTCCAGCGCATGGTAAATCCCAGAATGGCGCTGCCGGAAGAGATTGTGACGTTGACCGGTATTACGGATGAGCAGGCGCGCGGCGGGTGCGACTGTGCGCAGGCTGTGAAAGAATTTGTGCAGTTTGCCGAAGGATACCCTTTGGCGGGGCATAATTTAATTTATGATTATGGTTTTCTCAAACAGTCTGCCGTGAATCAGGGGATTTCTCTGGAAAAAGAGGGGATTGATACGCTCAAGCTGGCGCGAAAGCTGCTTCCTGAAGCGGAGAAAAAAACCTTAGATTACCTCTGTGAATTTCTTCACATTGCCCGTGCAAGGAATCACCGGGCGTTGGAGGACGCTGCGGCAACGGCCGAGCTGTTAGCATACCTCTGGGAACATTTTAAAGAGACGGATGCGCATGCGTTTTTGGCAAAGCCGCTGCAATATAAGCTGAAAAAGCAACAGCCGGCAACGGCGGTGCAAAAAAGGCGCTTGAAAGAATTGCTGGAATATCATAAAATTGATTTGGACAGAGAGCTTGACAGTCTGACAAGGAACGAGGCTTCCCGCATTACGGACAAGATTATTTTCGCGTATGGGAAAGGTCAAGATAAGTAGCCGTCAAGCATCTTGAGGATGGGGTCTTTCATCAATGAATTAAGCGTGGCGGCGGAGGTTTTCAATTTCTGTATTTCAGCCGTTTCGCCATTTGACGCATATAGCTCTGCCAGCAGCGCCCAGGTTGCTTTGATGTCGCTGCCGATGGAGGCGGCGAAGGCAAGTACGCAGATGGCTTCCTGGTTGTGGGAGAGTTCATGCAGCCGTTTTCCCCAGGTGTTGAGCGTGCGCACCAGGAGCGTGAAATTCTGGTCGCATTGCGTCAGGAGCGGCAGGTTGGCTGCGCCGTACATCATTTTCAGATCCGTATTGCTCAGACCTGTGAGGTTTAATATTTTCTTGTCTTTTAGCGTAAGGACCTGCGCCTCGCATTCTTTTAACAATTGGTCGTCAAACAGGGCGAACGGAAGGGACACGCCGGAAAAATCCACATAGTCTAAGCCGGAGATATCCTGCTTGCGCGTGCTGTTGGCATCGCGTTCCCGTTTCCAGAAATGTTCCTCTGCATTTTGGTTCTGACGGTTGGCCTTGAAACGTTTATAAGAGACAACAGCCATAAAAATGATTGTCCAGCCAATGAAAACGTAGTAAAATGTATGAAATCTCATAGAGGCGGCTCCTTTCTGATAATCGAAAACATTGTAATAATATATGGAGGTGATTAATATGTTGAACTTTAATAACCCTAAGACGAAAAAAACGTTTGCGGCAATTGTAGCGCTCATTTTGGTAATAGCTATGGTGCTTTCCGTATTTCTCTCTGCATTTGTATAATCAAATGCAGATTGTCCGTGTAAGTTTATCTATGCCTGTTCATAATATACAGAAAGAAACGTGTTATGTCAACGAAATTCGTGCTTTGTGTATCTTGAAAAATTGTGTTTTTGTGTTAGAATTAGGTAGGTAAAGTGTAAACGAAGCAGGATAGTAGGAGAATAAATGTATGAAGAAGTGGAGAAAGTATGTGCCCCTGGCAGGATTATTTTTGATTCTTGCAGTGGCAGCAATTATTATGATTCCGGCAAATGCCAAGACAGATGAGACATCTACCATTCCGCAGCGTGTATATTTTGGAGATATAGCCGTAGGAGGGATGACGCAGGAAGAAGCTGCGGCGGCAGTGCAGAATTATCTGAATGAATTGCAGAATAAGACGGTAACTTTAAAAGCCGGCGGCAACAGCGTGGACGTTTCCGTTTCCCAGATTGGCCTGACCTGGGCGAACCCTGAAATTGCAGAGGAGGCAGCGGGGCTTGGCAAGAGCGGCAACTTGATTGTGCGCTACAAGGCAATGAAAGATTTGGAAAATGAAGATAAGGTATATGAACTTGCTTACAAAGCCGACAGCCAGAAAATCAGCCAGATGCTGGAAGAAAATGCACAGACGCTGAACACGGAGGCCAAGGATGGGAGCCTTGCCAGGGAAAACGGCAGTTTCAGGGTAATCCCCGGCAGCCAGGGCGTGAGTGTCAACGTCGAAGAGTCGACGAAAATTATTGAGGAATATTTTTCCAAGGAATGGAAAGGCGAGGCATCATCTATTGAGGTTGCAGCCGATGTAGTGGAGCCGAGAGGTTCGGAGGAGGAACTTGGCAAGGTGAAAGACCTGCTGGGCGGATTCCATACTTCGTATGGGACTTCCAGTGCAGGGCGCGCTAAGAATGTGCAGAATGGCGCCTCTAAGATCAATGGTTCCGTTGTTTATCCGGGAGATTCATTTTCTGTCTATGAGGCGGTCAGCCCCTTTGACGCAGAGAATGGTTATGAGCTTGCCGGTTCTTATGAGAATGGGACTACTGTGGAGACTTACGGCGGAGGAATCTGCCAGGTATCTACTACCTTATATAATGCGGTGATCCGCGCAGAACTCGATATCACGGAGCGTTTTAACCACTCCATGATTGTGGGTTATGTAGACCCGTCGGCGGACGCTGCAATTGCGGGGACGTATAAGGATTTGAAGTTTACCAATAATACGGACGCGCCGATCTACATTGAGGGGTATACGCAGGATATGGTGCTTTATTTCAATGTATTTGGGCAAGAGACCAGGCCGTCTGACCGTGAAGTAATTTTTGAGAGCGAGACCTTGAGCACGACTGACCCAGGCGTCCAGTATCAGGCGTCAGGCGGGCATCCTATCGGTTATATCAGCCAGAAACAGTCATCCCATGTCGGCTATACTGCGCAGTTGTGGAAGATTGTCAAAGTCGGCGGTGTAGAACAGAGCCGTGAGGTGTTTAACAAGAGTACTTATAAGGCTTCTCCCAGAATTGTCGTAGTTGGTACGGCATCAGCCAATCCGGAGGCGGTGGCAGCCATGAATGCAGCGGTTGCCAGCCAGAATCAGGGTGCGATCGAAGCGGCGGCCGCGCAGTGGAATGACGCCGCGCAGCAGGCAGCGGCGCAGCAGGCGGCAGAACAGGCGGCGCAACAGCAACAACAGCAGCAGCAGCCGGAGGAACCGCAGCCACAACCGGGTGACGAAGAGCCCAAAGATGATAAGCCTCAAAAAGAGGATGACGATGATAAGGGCGACAAAGAGAAAAAGGGTGACAAGAACGACGGCGATGATTCCGAGGAATAGAAGTCAGATGTATATAAGGCTGTTTCAATAAGAAACAGCCTTAACTTTTATCAGGAGATTTATAAATGAAAGTGGGAAAAGTACCGGAGAACGTATTAAAACGTTCTGTATTTAAACAAATACATACGAAACGCAGCGAGGTTGTCCTGGGAGCCGGAGTAGGTGAGGACTGCGCAGCGGTCAAACTGGAAGATGGGGAAATATTTGTGGTTTCCACTGATCCTATCACCGGGACGGCTACCGATATCGGGCATCTCGCCATCCATATTACGATGAATGACCTTGCCAGTTCCGGCGCTACGCCGCTCGGGGTCATGCTGACGATTCTGCTCCCGGAGTATGCGCAGGAGGCGGATCTCAAAGAAATCATGGGGCAGATTGCGCGCGTATGCGCCGAGGTAAACGTGCAGATTATGGGCGGCCACACGGAAGTGACAAAGGCAGTAAATCAGCCCTTAATTAACGTCTGCGGCATCGGTAAAGCGAAAGCGGGGAAATTGGTTACTACAGCCGGAGCCAGGCCGGGGGACGATATTCTTGCCAGCAAATGGATTGGGCTGGAAGGAACTTCGATTATTGCCAAGGAGAAGGAAACGGAACTTCTGGCGCGTTACCCCCTGGAGCTTGTGAGGACTGCGCAGGGATTTGATAAATATCTGTCGGTGCTGCCGGAGGCGGCGGTCGCCGTCCGGTCCGGCGTGAGCGCCATGCATGATGTGACCGAGGGCGGCATATTTGGCGCGCTGTGGGAGATGGCAGAGAGCTCTGGCGTTGGACTTGAAATTGATTTGAAGAAGATACCCATAAAGCAGGAGACCGTTGAAGTATGTGAGTTTTTCCATGTCAATCCGTATGAGCTGATTTCCAGCGGCTGTATGCTGATGTCAGCGCCGGACGGAAATACGCTGGCGCGTGAACTTGCGCGGGCAGGCATCCACGCCGCCGTTATAGGCAAAGCGGCAGCGGGCAACGACCGCGTCTTGCGCAATGAAGAGGAGAGGCGTTTTTTGGAGCCGCCTAAGACGGATGAGCTTTATAAAGTGTTATAAAATTAGGGTGAATTGGCAATTCTGAAAATGGAGGATGCAGGAATATGGATTTAAGAGAAAAAATTTTAACGTATATAGAGAAGAACAGCCGTGTGGATTTAAAGGACCTGGCGGTCATGCTGGGCGTACAGGAGGCAGTGGTGGCAAATGAGATGGCTGCCATGGAACAAGAGCATATTATCTGCGGTTACCACACGCTGGTTGACTGGGAGAAGACCAGCATTGAGAAGGTCAACGCCCTGATTGAAGTGCGCGTCACGCCTCAGCGCGGCAGGGGGTTTGACAGTGTGGCGGAGCGGGTTTATAACTATCCGGAGGTCAACGCTGTCTATCTGATTTCCGGCGGCTACGATCTGCTGGTGACGTTGGAGGGCAAGACGCTGCGGGAGGTGGCGCAGTTTGTCTCAGATAAGCTTTCCACGCTCGATTCCGTATTGAGCACGAAGACGAATTTTATTTTGAAGAAATATAAAGATCACGGGACCGTGATCGCCAAACCACAGGATGATGAAAGGATGCTGGTGAGCTTATGAGAAATCCACTGTCAGAGCGTATTGTAGATATTCCTTTTTCGGGGATTCGTAAGTTTTTTGACATTGCGGCAGAGATGAAGGACGTTATTTCGCTGGGCGTAGGCGAGCCGGATTTTGATACGCCCTGGCATATCCGGGACGAGGGCATCTATTCCCTGGAAAAAGGCAGGACGGCATATACGTCCAATGCGGGTTTAAAAGAACTGAAAATGGAGATAGCCAAATATCTGGAACGCAGATTTCAGGTATCATATGATTATGATAGGGAAATGATGATTACTGTAGGAGGCAGCGAAGCGATTGATATGGCGTTGCGCGCGATGCTCGACCCCGGCGATGAAGTGCTGATTCCTCAGCCGAGTTATGTTTCTTATATGCCGTGTACGGTTCTGGCAAATGGGCGGCCGGTAATTATCAATCTCAAAGAGGAAAATGATTTCCGCCTGACGGCGCAGGAGTTGGAGGAGGCGATTACGCCCAAGACGAAAATCCTCGTACTGCCGTTTCCCAACAATCCTACCGGCGCCATTATGGAACGCAAGGATTTGGAGGCGGTTGCCAAAGTTGTCATAGAACATGATTTGTATGTCATTAGCGATGAAATCTATGCGGAACTTACATATCTGGATAACCATGTGACAATTGCATCGCTGCCGGGAATGCGGGAGCGGACAGTGTTAATCAATGGATTTTCCAAGGCTTATTCCATGACCGGCTGGCGTCTTGGTTATGCCTGCGCCCCGGCGGAAATTCTGGAACAGATGCTGAAAATCCATCAATATGCAATTATGTGCGCTCCGACAACCAGTCAGTACGCAGCGGTGGAGGCAGTACGAAACGGCGATGCAGATGTGAAAGAAATGCGTGAGGAATACAATGGCAGGAGGCGTTATCTTGTGAAACGTCTGCGCGATATGGGGCTGTCATGTTTTGAACCTTATGGCGCTTTTTATGCGTTTCCATGCATTAAGAAATTTAACATGAGTTCCGATGAATTTGCCACCAGGATGTTACAGGAGGAAAAGGTGGTAGTTGTGCCAGGAACAGCTTTCGGGGATTGCGGAGAAGGATTTTTACGGATTTCTTACGCTTACTCCCTGCATAAATTGAAGGAAGCGTTAGACCGCATGGAAGGTTTTGTGGAAAAGCTATAATGGTTTAGATTAGAACAAAGACTTCGCGCAAAAGCTATAATGGTTTAGATTAGAACAAAGACTTCGTGCAAAAGCTGTAACGAGAAAGAATAGGAGCAAAGGAAATGGCAGGGCTTAATATTGTTCTTTTTGAGCCGGAGATTCCGGCAAATACGGGGAATATCGGGCGTACCTGTGTAGCGACAGGAACCAGGCTTCATCTCATCGAGCCTTTGGGTTTTCAGTTAAATGAAAAAGCCATAAAGCGCGCCGGTATGGATTATTGGCGCGAGCTTGACGTTACCCGCTATATCAATTGGCAGGATTTTCTGGCGAAAAATCCGGGGGCGAAGATTTATATGGCGACAACGAAGGCACGTCATGTCTATACGGAAATCAGTTACGAGCCGGACTGTTATCTCATGTTTGGCAAGGAGAGCGGCGGAATCCCGGAAGAAATTTTAAAAGAATATCCGCAATGCTGCGTGCGCATTCCGATGATAGGCGAGACGCGTTCCTTAAATCTTTCTAATTCCGTGGCGATTCTGCTCTATGAGGCCTTGCGGCAGAATCAATTTGAACATATGAATCTGCAAGGGAATCTGCACCGTTTGAGCTGGGATGAGGACTGATAACATGAATTTTATTGAAGCAAGGAAATTAGTACACGAATATATCAGGCGCGATGAAAATGACAATGTCGAGAGCATTCTCACAGCATTGGACGAAGTAAATTTGGATGTAAAGCAGGGGGAATTTGTGGCAATTCTCGGGCATAACGGCTCGGGAAAGTCGACGCTCGCCAAGCATCTGAATGTACTGTTAAGACCCAGCGGCGGAACTCTGTGGGTAAACGGCAAGGACGCGCAGGATGCGGGCAACATCTGGGATATCCGCCAAAGTACCGGGATGGTGTTTCAGAACCCGGACAACCAGATTATTGCCAGTGTGGTGGAGGAGGACGTCGCGTTTGGGCCGGAAAATATCGGCGTGCCCACAACTGAGATTTGGAAACGTGTGGAAAAAAGCCTCAAATCCGTGGGCATGATACAGTACCGGGAACATTCCCCCAATCGGTTGAGCGGCGGGCAGAAGCAGCGCGTCGCTATTGCAGGGGTGATGGCGATGGAGCCCAAATGCATTGTGTTGGACGAGCCGACAGCGATGCTTGATCCCAATGGGCGCAGAGAGGTGCTGGAGGCAGTCGGACAGCTGGGTAAAGAAAAAGGCGTGACCGTCATCCTTATCACGCACTATATGGAAGAAGTGATCCGCGCGGACCGCGTGTATGTGATGGACAATGGAAAAGTTGTGATGCAGGGGACGCCCCGGGCAATTTTTTCACAGGTGGACACGCTCAAATCTTACCGCCTGGATGTGCCTCAAATTACGCTTTTGGCGTATGAGCTGCGGAAAGCGGGCGTGCCGGTGCCGGAGGGCATACTTACCAGGCAGGAGCTAGTGGAGGCGTTATGTCAATTATATTAGATAAGGTCAATTACGTTTACAGTGAAAAAACGGCATATGAAATCCAGGCGTTGAAAGATATCAACCTAAAGATCAATGACGGGGAATTCATCGGTATTATCGGGCATACGGGTTCCGGGAAATCTACGCTTATCCAGCACCTGAATGGGTTGGTGAAGGCCAGTTCCGGCGGGATTTATTATAATGGGCAGGATATTTATGACGCCGATTATAAATTGAAGGACCTTCGCGGTAAGGTGGGATTAGTTTTTCAGTACCCGGAGCATCAATTATTTGAGACTACAGTTTTTGCGGATGTGTGTTTTGGCCCGCGCAACCGTGGATTGTCCAGAAAAGATTCGGAATTGAAGGCTTTTACGGCGCTGCGCAGCGTTGGGCTTTCAGAAGATTACTGGTATCGTTCGCCTTTTGAATTGAGCGGCGGGCAGAAACGGCGCACGGCAATTGCGGGCGTCCTCGCTATGGAGCCGGAAGTGTTGGTATTGGATGAACCCACAGCGGGCCTGGACCCCAAAGGCCGGGATGAGATTCTTGATTTGGTGGCAAAGCTGCACAGAGAGCGTCAAATGACTGTCATTTTGGTATCGCACAGCATGGAAGACGTGGCAAAATATGTGCAGCGTTTGATTGTCATGAACCACGGCAGCGTTCTGTATGACGGCACGCCGGCGGAGGTGTTTGCTCATTACCGTGAGTTGGAAGAAGTAGGGCTTGCGGCGCCGCAGGTGACATATCTGATGCATGAGCTGCGTAAGCGGGGAATTCCGGCAAATGGCGTCGCCACTACCCTGGAGGAGGCAAAGCAGTCGATTATGCAGGCGTTTTCAGAGAAGTACAGCGAACAAAAAGCAACGCATTGGCAGTAATTGCAGGAGCTGCCTGTATCGAAGGCGGAGCATGATAATGTCACAGATAAGAGAATTGTAAAGTAGGAAATGACATGTTGAGAGATATTACGATTGGACAATATTATCCGGCGGATTCCGTCATCCATAAACTGGACCCCAGAACCAAATTGATGGCAACCATGATTTATATTCTGTCATTGTTTATTTTTCGTGGTTTGGCAGGTTTTGCAGCAGTGACGTTGGGACTGTTTCTGGTAATTTTGCTGTCTAAGGTGCCGATTGGCTATATGGTAAAGGGATTAAAAGCCATTGTGGTGATCCTTTTGATAACGGTAATTTTTAATTTGTTCCTCACGCCTGGCGAGACTTTGGTGTCTTTCTGGAAATTGCGGATTACCGAGGAAGGACTTAGAAATGCGGCGTTTATGACCGTGCGTCTGATTTACCTGATTCTGGGCAGTTCCATTTTGACGTTGACGACTACGCCCAATCAGCTTACAGATGGACTGGAGAAATCGTTAAGGCCGCTGAATAAGATACGCGTGCCGGTGCATGAGATTGCCATGATGATGTCGATTGCGCTGCGGTTTATCCCGATACTCATTGAGGAGACGGATAAGATTATGAAAGCGCAGCTTGCCAGAGGGGCGGATTTTGAGAGCGGAAATCTGGTGAAAAAGGCCAAAGCCATGGTGCCTCTGTTAGTGCCGTTATTTATCTCGGCGTTTCGCCGCGCCAATGATCTGGCTTTGGCGATGGAGGCGCGCTGTTACAATGGCGGCGATGGAAGGACGAAGATGAAGCCTCTCAAATATAAAGGAGCGGACGCCGCTGCTTACCTGCTGGCTGCCGTTTATTTTGCAGTGGTGATTCTGTTACGGAGTTTTATGTGACGTCCGATTTGAGAGAAGAGAATGGGAAAGGTTAGTGTCTTATTGTGGAACAAATTGCAGGGCAAATCAAAAGGATTAAATTGGTGGTGGCGTACGATGGCGCCGATTACTGCGGCTGGCAGATTCAGCCCAGCGGAATTACTATAGAGGAAGTACTGAATCGGGAGTTGTCAACGCTTCTGGGTGAAGAAATCCGCGTGACAGGCGCAAGCCGCACAGATTCGGGGGTACATTCTCTGGGAAACGTGGCGGTATTTGATACGAAGACGCGTATTCCGGCGGACAAACTCTGTTACGCCTTGAATCAGAGATTGCCGGAGGATATTGTCGTGCAGAGCTCATGTGAGGTGGCGGGTGATTTCCATCCACGGCGCTGCTACAGCGAAAAAACATACGAGTACCGCATTTTAAACCGTAAAATCCCCCTGCCGACGCTGCGCAGATATACATATTTCTACTATCGGGACCTCGATGTAGCGAATATGCGGCAGGCGGCTTCTTTTCTGGTGGGGGAACATGATTTTAAAAGTTTTTGTTCGGTTAAGACTAGTGTAGAAGACACAGTGCGCACCATTCTTTCCTGTACGGTGGCGCGGACGCCGCAGGATGTGGTAGTTATCCGTGTCACGGGGACGGGATTTCTCTACAATATGGTGCGGATTATTGCCGGAACCTTGATTCAGGTGGGAATCGGTGAATTAGAACCGCAGGATATAGAGGCTATTTTGGCGAAGAGGGAACGCAGCGCGGCAGGACCGACGGCTCCGGCGCATGGGCTGACGATGATCGGTATCGCGTATGGGCCTAAAATAAATGTTGACAGAACGGGGAACATATAATAGAATGTAAAAGTATGGCGAGTGAGAAACAAGCCAACCCCGAGAAGCGTTTTTGCTTTGAGGTATAAGGAAAAATGTAAATGGTGTGAAAATGATAGAACGGATGGAATCTGGTTTTATGGGACGGCATGCGGATATCAGAGTAACATCGTAAAATTCAAGGAGGTAACATTCAATGAAAACTTTTATAGCCAACCCGGCGACAATCGAAAGAAAATGGTATGTAGTTGATGCTGAAGGAAAGACGTTAGGACGTTTGGCATCCGAGATTGCCAAGGTGTTGAGAGGAAAGAATAAACCGATCTTTACACCGCATTTGGATATGGGTGATTATGTAATCGTTGTCAATGCCGCTAAGGTAAAAGTAACTGGCAAGAAGTTGAGCCAGAAGATTTACTACCATCACTCCGGATATGTAGGTGGAATGAAAGAGACTACATTAAAAGAGATGTTAGCAAACAAACCGGAAAGAGTTGTAGAGCTTGCTGTTAAGGGAATGCTCCCCAAAGGGCCTTTGGGAAGACAGATGTATAAGAAATTGTTTGTATATGCAGGACCAGAACACAAACACGAAGCTCAGAAACCAGAAGTTTTAACATTTTAATCAGGAGGTAGAAAAAGATGGCTAGCGCAAGATATTATGGAACAGGAAGAAGAAAAAAATCAGTTGCCAGAGTATATCTGATGCCGGGAACGGGCAAGATTACAATCAATAAAAGAGATATTGACGACTATTTAGGATTAGAGACTTTAAAGGTTATCGTTCGTCAGCCTTTGGCGGCAACAGATACTGTTGATAAATTTGACGTATTGGTAAATGTCCGCGGCGGCGGGTTTACCGGCCAGGCAGGAGCAATCCGCCATGGTATTGCAAGGGCATTGTTACAGGCAGACCCGGATTACAGGCCGACATTGAAGGCGGCAGGATTCCTGACACGTGACCCGAGAATGAAGGAGAGAAAGAAGTACGGCCTCAAGGCGGCTCGTCGCGCTCCGCAGTTCAGCAAGCGTTAATCGGCTGTTCAAACCGTATCAAAATTGCTCAAAAACCCCGGAAAATCAAATGTTTACGGTTAAGGGAAGTAATTTCAGATTAGGCGGTATAGCCCCAATTACAAGGGCTGTACCGTCTTTTCGGTTTCCTATGCGCCTTGCCTTTCCCGCTGATACATAAATCAAAAATCCGTTTCACCACAATGGCGGCTTCTTCGTCCACAATCCATTGCTTTTTATCCGTAGGGCTTACTATGTAGCCGTAAGGCGGCTTTGTCAAATGTTCCCCCGCCTGCCCCTGCGCCCGCTTGATTGCCCGTACCTTTTTGCTTGTGTCTTTGGCATAAAAATTGTTAAATAAGTTGCGGAACGGGGTAAAATCGTTGTCGCCTTTTGCGCTGTCCACACCGTTATTGATTGCGATATATCTAACGTCACGTTCTACGAAAAAGATTTCTGTATAGTAGTCGGCTTTCAGATAATCGCGCCCCAACCTTGACATATCCTTGACAATGACCGTCGCCACGTTTCCGGCTTCAATCTCCGCAATCATGCGGTTAAAATTTGGTCTGTCAAACGTCACACCCGATACGCCGTCGTCAATGAAGAAAACGGGATTGGAAAAGCCGTTGTCCGCCGCATATTTGGAGAGGACTGCTTTCTGATTCAAATGCTGTTGCTGTCGCCCTCTAACGTATCTTCCTGCGAAAGACGGACGTATAATGCTGTTATCTGTCCGGGCTTATATGTATATGCTGTCATATGTTCATTCCTCCTGTAATGAACGCCCGACAAACAGTAGTGCTAATCCCATTATAGCGCACTTATCCCTGTTTGCCATTGGGTGGTTTGACGGTTTCCGATTTTATGAGCCGTATCATATTGTCACGGAGCCGTTCCGAACCGCCGCATGAGATAGACACTTCATAGTAGGTGCCGCCGATTTTGTAGCAGACAGTTTCCTCTGTCGGCTTCCCTTTTTCGGGCAGATAGCCGCTGTCCTTGATTTCCA